>Ga0163144_10001098_pt1 | contig 63966 bp, 64 predicted proteins | sample OliLak19BULKMAT1_FD_123175 | JGI IMG/M metagenome (GOLD analysis project Ga0163144, IMG submission 123175) | Freshwater microbial mat bacterial communities from Lake Vanda, McMurdo Dry Valleys, Antarctica - Oligotrophic Lake LV.19.BULKMAT1 | ecosystem: Environmental > Aquatic > Freshwater >...
AGGTCGGCAACGCCGAGATGGCAACCCTCAACATCAAGGGCGACGCATTCCATCCGGAGTGGAATTATACCATCTCTCCCAGAGTGCTAACTTGAAGTCGTAATTGTTGAGCGTTGCCTTAGCCTGCGAAAACTCGCATCGAAGGGGGCGTCTATGGTTGACCAATCCAGGCTCTGGGGCGGGCTGACGGCGGATGAGCACGAGTTTCACTACAACCCGCAGCGTTCGGTTCCCGATTTTAAGCAAGCACAGGCGCGCCGGGAGGCACCCAATGCCGAGGCTCGCGCCCGGCTGCGCTGTGCAGCCGATCTTGCCTATGGCGACCATTCGCTGCGGCGGCTCGACGTCTACCCGGCGACGGGCCCGCGCGCGCCGGTGCACATCTTTTTCCATGGCGGCTACTGGCGCGCGCAGGACAAGCAGAACTTCGCCTTCCTCGCCGCGCCGCTGACGGATCGCGGAATCTGCACGGTAGTCGCCAACTACGAACTCTGCCCTGCCTCGACGCTGGACGGCGTGGTCGATTCGGCCCTGGCTGCGATTGAATGGACGGCGCGGAACATCGCCACGCATGGCGGCGACCCGGAACGCATCACCCTTTCGGGCCACTCCGCAGGGGCGCATCTCACGGCCGCGGTGCTGGCTTGCGATTGGTCTGCGCGCGGGCTGGCTCCCGACGTGATCAAGGGTGCGGTGATGATCAGCGGCATCTACGATCCCGAGCCCGCGCGGGCGACGTCCGTGAACGCGGATCTCAGACTGACGCCAGAGCTGATCGTACGCCATGACTATGAACGCGTGCGGCCGCGCGTCCTCTGTCCGAGCTGGATCATCGCCGGCGGTCGTGAACCCTGGCATTGGATCGACCAGTCCTTCCGCTACGCCAATCACCTGCGTCGGCACGGCGGCGATCCCGGCGTGATCGTGAGCCCAGGCTTCCACCACTTCGACATCATGGACCAGTACCGCGACAGCGCGAGCGATGTGGCGCGTGCCGTGATGAGCATTGCAGTCGGGTAGGCGCCCGGCTTGAATGGCAGCGGGGAAACCGGAGAGATCTTCATGAGCAGGATTCGCGACATCCGCATCGTCGGACTCGATTATGCGATGCCGGAACAGAATGCGTATGGCATGGCACGCGGTCTGACATCGCGCCGAGGCGGCGCGATCGTCCACGTCGAGACCGAGGATGGCGTTACCGGGATCGGCGAGGCGTGGGGACCGAGCAAGGTCGCGGCCGCCTATCTCGAGATCGTGAAGCCGTATTTCATCGGCACGCCTGTGTTCGGTCAGCGCGGCGTCCAGCGGATGATCTTCGCCAAGCACTATCATTTCGGCACGCAGAACCAGCTGGTCGCACTATTCAGCGGCATCGACGTGGCCGCGCATGACGCGATGGGAAAGCTGCTGAAGGTTCCGGTCTGCGATCTCATCGGCGGGCGGCAGCGCAGCCACGTCCCCGTCTATGCGTCGGGCGGCTATTTCACCCACGCGGCCGATCAGCAGGCGGCGCTGGCGCGCCAGCTGGAGCCGCTGGTCGGCAAAGGTTTCCCCGCATTCAAGATCAAGATCGGCCGCAACCCGCGCGAGGACGAAGCGCGCGTCAAACTCGCCAAGCAGATCATCGGCGAAGCCGCCATCCTGACCGTCGACAGCAACGGCAACTACACCGTCGACCTGGTGCTGGAGAGCATGCGTCGCATCGCGCCGTATGGGATCGGTTGGTATGAGGAGCCGCTCGCGCCGCAGGATTGGAAGGGCTACGCCGAGCTCAAGCCGCGTGCGCCGATGCCCGTCGCGACGGGGGAGGCGCTCTACGAGAGCTTCGACATGCGCCGCTTGATCGATGGTCGGCTCGCGGATGTCGTGCAGCCCGATCTCGCTCTCTGTGGCGGATTCAGCGTTGCGCGCTTCGTGGCCGAACTCTGCGCCGTCGAGCATCTCCGGCTCTCGCCCCATGTCTGGGGCAGCGCGGTCGGCCTTGCGGCGGCCGTCCATTGGGTCGCCTCGCTGCCGAGCTATCCGCATAGCGAGAATGTGCCGTTCCCGACGCTGGTTGAGTACGACACCGGCGACAATCCCCTGCGCGACGCGCTCTTCACCACACCGATGAAGGCGGTCGATGGACAGATCGCCGTGCCGAATGGGCCGGGGCTGGGTGTCGAGCTCGACCCCGGCATCGTCGCGAAATACACGGTGCGCTGACCCAAGCCGATGCGAAATCCGCTGCTGGCGATCTCCGCGTTGCACACCAGCTTCGCGACGCCGCGCGGTCGGCTCCGCGCGGTGGACGGTGTCGATCTGGCCGTGGCCGCCGGCGAGACGCTGGCGATCGTCGGCGAATCCGGTTCGGGCAAGTCGGTCACCGCCTTGTCCGTGCTGAGCCTTTTTTCCCGTGGCGATCGCGCGGAGATCACCGGATCGATCCGCTGGCGCCAGCGCGACGGTACCGAGATCGATCTGCTGCGCCTCAACGAGCGCGCGCTGCGCGACGTTCGCGGCCGGGAGATCGCCATGATCTTCCAGGATCCCTCGGCGAGCCTGAATCCCGTCTTCACCATCGGCGCGCAGATCCGCGAGGCGGCGCGGCGACATCGTCCGACCGAGGATGCGGATGAGCTTGCCGTCAGGTTGCTGCGCGATGTCGGGATCGCCGATCCGGAGCGCCGCGTCGCGAGCTATCCGCATCATCTCTCCGGCGGGATGCGGCAGCGCGTGATGATCGCCATCGCGCTCGCCTGTGCGCCGCGGCTGCTGATCGCGGACGAGCCGACCACGGCGCTCGACGTCACGATCCAGGCGCAGATCCTTCGCCTGCTGGCGGATCTCAAGACCAAGCATGCGATGTCGCTGCTGTTCATCACCCATGACCTTGCGCTGGTGAACGAGATCGCCGACCACGTCGCCGTGATGTATGCCGGCCAGGTGGTCGAAACGGGCAGCGCGGAAGCGGTGCTGCGCGCGCCGCGTCACCCCTACACCCGCGCGCTGCTGGCCTGTCGGCCGAGCCGTCGCTATCGCGATGCCGGCGACGATGAGCGCGTGCTGCAGCCCATTCCCGGCGCGCCGCCGCGACCTTTCACCGTCGTGTCCGGTTGCCGCTTCGCGCCGCGCTGCGCCGCCGTGGTGAGCGCGTGCCGGAGCACGCCGATCGCGCTCGACATGCTCGGCGACGACGAAATGGTGCGGTGTCGGCGATGGCGGGATCTCGCATGAGCGCCGCCCTCGTCGAGGTCGCGGATCTCGCCAAGAGTTTCGCACTGCCGCGTCGGGGATTCGCGCGATCGACGCAGCTGCGCGCCGTCGATGGCGTGTCGTTCTCCATCGCGCCCGGCGAAGTGCTCGGGCTGGTCGGTGAGTCCGGGTCGGGCAAGTCGACCGTCGGGCGCCTCGTGCTGCGACTGATCGAGGCCACGCGCGGCGTGATCCGGTTCGACGGGCAGGACATCAGCAGTTTGTCGCCGGCCGCGATGCGGCCGTTGCGGCGGGCGATGCAGATGGTGTTCCAGGATCCCTACGCCAGCCTGAATCCTCGCCGCAATATCGGCAACGCCATTCACGAGGTGCTCGACCTCCATGACCTCGGTGCGTCGCGTGAGCGCCGCACCCGCGTCGGCGAGTTGCTGGCGCGCGTTGGCCTCTCGCCGGCCGATGCCGCGCGTCGCCCACGCGAATTTTCGGGTGGCCAGCGGCAGCGCATTGCAATCGCGCGCGCGCTGGCTGTCGAACCGAGATTCCTGATCGCCGACGAACCAGTCTCCGCGCTCGACGTCTCCATTCAGGCGGGGATCCTGTCCCTTCTGCGCGATCTGCAGCGCGATCTCGGTCTGGCCGTGCTGTTCATCTCGCATGATCTCGGCGTTGTCGAGGTCATGGCCGACCGCGTCATGGTGCTCTATCTGGGCCGCGTGATGGAGGTCGCGCCGACGCGCGCGATCTACACCGCGCCTCGCCATCCCTACACGGCCGGACTCCTGGCGGCCGCGCCGCGGCTGCATGGCGCGCTGCGCCCCGACGTCCAGCTGCGCGACGAGATTCCCAGCCCCGCCAACCCACCGAGCGGTTGCGTGTTCCGGACGCGCTGTCCGTTCGCGATATCGGCTTGCGCGCAGCAGGTGCCGCGGTTGCGCGAAGTCGCACCGGGCCAGCACATCGCATGTCTGCGTGACGACATTGTCTTCTGAGCGCCGAACCATCCTGATCATCGGTGGCCGCGGCTTCGTCGGCGGGGCCGCCATACGCCATCTGGTTGCGCGCGGTGAACGCGTTCATGTCTTCGGTCCGGAAAGCCCGGTGCCGCTACCGCACGGTGCGACCGAGACGGTCGGATCGATCGAGGATCAGCGTGCGGTGCGCGACCTACTGGACCAGGTGCGGCCCAGCGCGGTCGCCAGCTTTGCGGCGTTCTCGAGCGGCGCGCTCGGGTTGGGCCGCTCCGGCGAACTCGATCCCGAGCGTATGCTCGCGGTCAACGTCCTCGGGTTCCGCCGGCTGCTCGAGGCCTGCGTCGAACGGCGAATCACGCGTCTGATCTGGATCAGCTCGACCGTGGTTCTCGGGCGAGCGAAGACTCTCGACACGCGCCTGGATGAAACCGCGCCGCGCTTGCCGCTCGGCAACTATGCACTCAGCAAGGTCTTGGCCGAGGACGTCGCGGACTACATGCGTCGCCGTCACGGCATCGAGACGGTGGGGCTTCGTATCCCGCTGATGATCGGACCTGGGCTCTGGTACGACGGTGCTGCGAGCGCGCTCAAGGCGATGATTCGGGACGCGCGCGATGGGCACGATCCGGAATTCGCGGTGCCCGGCAATCCATTCGATGCGATGCATGTGGCGGATATCGGCGAGCTGGTGGAGAAGCTCATCGCGTCGCCGACGCCGCTCTCTCCGATATACAATCTCGCCGGGTTCACGACTTCGTATCGCGAGATCGCCGCATTGCTTGGCGAACTCGTGCCCGGCTATGCGCCGCGCCTGATCGAGGCCGCGCCACCGATCGTCTTTCCGCTGGTGAGCCAAGTCCTGCTAGAGAGCGAGACGGGGTGGCGCCATCGCCGCGGGCTGCGCACGGCGTTGGTCGACATGTTGACCGAGATGAGGAGCGATTGAATGAGCATCGAACGACGTCTCGAGGAACTCGGGATTGCCTTGCCTGCGCCGCGCGCGCCGGCGTTCTCCTACGTGCCCGTCGCCGTGCAAGGCGGTCTTGCCTGGGTCTCTGGTCAATTGCCTTGGGGGCCTGACGGGGCGCTGTCGCGCGGCAAGCTCGGGGCCGATGCATCCGTCGAGGATGGCAAGCGTGCGGCGCGGCTTTGCGTGCTCAACGGGCTCAGCGTCTTGAAGGAAGCGATCGGCTCGCTCGATCGCGTCGAGCGGATCGTCAAGGTCGTCGGCTTCGTCACCTCGGCCAGCGGCTTCGTCGAGCAGCCGGCCGTCGTCGACGGCGCATCCGCCCTGTTCGGCGAGATTTTCGGCGAGGCGGGGCGCCACGCGCGCTCGGCCGTCGGGGTCGCGGAACTGCCGCGCGGGGCGCCGGTCGAGATCGAGTTCGTCGTCGCGGTCAGAAGCGGTTGAGCGGCAGCTTGAGATAGGAGATGCCGTTGCTCTCGGGCGGCGGGAACGCGCCGGCGCGGACATTGACCTGGATCGACGGCAGCAGCAGCGCAGGCACTTCGAGCTTGGCGTCGCGGGCCTCGCGCAGTGCAACGAAAGCATCCTCGGTGACGCCATCGCGCACATGCGTGTTGCCGGCGCGTTCGGCCGCGACGGTCGTCCGCCAGGCGAATTCGTCGCGCCCCGGCGCCTTGTAGTCGTGGCATATCCAGAGCCGCGTCTCGGCAGGCAGGGACAGCAGGCGTCGGATCGAGCGGAACAGCGTGCGCGCGCTGCCGCCTGGGAAGTCACAGCGTGCCGATCCGGAGTCGGGCATGAACAGCGTATCACCGACGAAGACATCGTCACCGATGCGGAAGCTCACGCAGGCCGGCGTGTGACCGGGGGTGTGCATGACCTCGATCTCGAGGGTGCCGAGCGCGATGCGATCACCGTCCGCCAGAAGGCGATCGAATGCGCTGCCATCGGGAACCAGGTCGGCCATTGCGAAAACGCTCTTGAAGATCGTCTGCACCTCCGTGATGCGCGCGCCGATCGCAATCGGCGCGCCGGTCGCCTGGCGGAGATGATTGCCAGCGCTCAGATGGTCGGCATGGGCATGTGTCTCCAGGATCCAGGCGATCCGCCACCCCAGTTGGCGCGCCTGTTCGACGATCCGATCGGCCGCCAGTGTCGCCGTTCGCCCTGATTTGCGGTCGAAATCCAGCACCGGATCGATGATCGCTGCGACGTGTGCGGTTGGATCACCGACGAGGTAGCTGACGGTGTTGGTGGCCTGATCGAAATAGGCGTGAATACCCAGCTGCATCGCGCGCTCCTCGGAAGCGATTGCTGACAGTAGTCGCAACCGGGATGCCGTGGCGAGGCGATCCATCTCGGCCGGCGGCGACAAGGCGTCGCGTCGATGCTGTTGCGTCGATGCTTGACGGCTCGGGCTGCTTGGCCAAACCTAACCATGTTCATTTCGCGTGGGGGAAAAGCCATGTTCGGTTCACGTCGCTGGCGCTTCGCAGGTCTCGTCGGAGCCATCATCAGTCTGGGCATCGCCGCACCGTGTGCCGCGCAGGATGCGCGGAGCTACGGCAAGTCGGATCCGGCAGCGAAGAGCGGCGGCCGCATGGTGGTCGGTTCGTTGACCGAGCCACCCGCGCTCGATCCGTACCACCAGGGCGCCGACGCGCGCATTCGCGTGACCGTTCTCGCCTATCAGGGTCTGTTCTACGAGGATGCGAGCGGCGAGGCCGTGCCGCTGCTTGCCGAAAGCTACACGGTGGCGCCGGATGGGTTGAGCTACACCTTCAAGCTTCGGCGCGGGGTCAAGTTCCACACCGGGCAGACGATGACCGCGGCCGACGTGAAGTACAGCTATGACTATCTGCGCGACGCGAAGAACGGGTCGCCCGGTGCAGGCGATTTCTCGACCGTCGACGCGATCGACGCGCCCGACGACGCGACCGTCGTGTTCAAGTTGGCGAAACCGAATGGCCTGTTGCCGATCACATTGACGCATCGCTACGGCGGCGTGATCCCCAAGGATTATTTCGCCTCGCCGGATTCGCGCACGAAGCTCAACGAGATCTCGGTCGGCACGGGTCCGTTCAAACTCAAGCAGTTCCGGCAGAACTCGGTCCTCGTTTTCGAGAAGTTCAAGGAGTACTGGCAACCCGGCCTGCCGCATGTGGACGAGGTGACTTTCGCCTTCATGCCGAACAGCGCGGCGATGGTGGTGGCCGCGCAGAATCGCCGCATCGACATGGGGATCTTCACGCGTCCGCAGGACGCCGAGCAGCTCGCCAACGTCGCGGGCGTCAAGCTGGTGCGTACACCGTCGATGAGCCAGAGGACCGTCGATCTGGATTCGAAATACGCCCCGATCTCCGATGTGCGCGTGCGGCAGGCCATCGCGCTGTCGATCGACAAGGAAGCCGTCATGAAGGCGTCGATCGCCGGCTACGGCCAGGTGATCGGGACCACCGTCGCAGGCATGCAGGAGCGCTGGGGCGTGCCGTTGAACGAGCTGCCGAACCAGAAGGTCGATCTCTCTCGCGCGCGCAAGCTGCTCGCCGATGCGGGGCATCCCAATGGGCTCGACATCGATCTGACCACGATCATCGGCTACGACTGGATGGATCCCGCCGCCGTGACGATCGCGGATCAGCTCAAGCGCGTCGGCATTCGCGTCAACATCAAGAAGATCGAGCTCGGGGTCTGGATCCGCAATTTCCAGTCGAAGCAGATGGGCTTCACTTTCAACGACTGGCCGACCTCGCCCGATCCGAGCCTGCTCTACTACAGGCACTTCCGCGCGGCGCCGCTTGGCGCGGATTTCCGGAACTGGAACAACGCCAAGGCGAGCGAGCTGCTCGATCGCGGTCGCGAGGAATCCGACTACGCCAAGCGGCGCGTGATCTACAACGAGTTCCAAAAGCTCCTGGCCGAAGAGGTCCCGACGATCATGATGTTCTCGGCCGATCTGCTGACCGTGGAACGCGATCGGGTGCGCAATCATCAGCAGCATCCGACCGGCTGGTATTTCGGCTTGATCAAGGCGTGGTTGGCGGATTGATCGCCGTGCTCTCCCCTCTGCGCGATGCGCTCGCGCAAGGGGGAGGCGGGACCACCCATGCTGCGATTCCTCGTCACGCGTCTCGCAAGCGCATGCTTCGCCGCGTTGCTCTCGAGCTTCGTCGTGTTCCTGCTGATGCGCGCCGTGCCAGGCGACATCGTCGCGCAGATGCTGGGCCAGTCAGGCTCGGACCGCGCCGCTGAGCAGGCGCTGCGCGGCTTCTTCGGGCTGGACCAGCCCATCCATCGGCAATTCCTCGATTGGCTCGGGCAAGTCGTGCAGGGCGATCTCGGACGCAGCTGGTACCAGGGCAAGCGCGTCACATTGTTGATCGCGGATGCCTTCGGCGTGACGTTCGAAGTCGCCACGGCAACGTTGCTCCTGGCGACCCTGATCGGCGTGCCGCTCGGCGTGATCGCGGGCATCTACGAAGGCACGCGCCTCGATGCCGCGATCCAGGCCTTCAATCTCGTCGGGCTGTCGGCGCCCGTGTTCTGGGTCGGCCTCATGCTGTTGGTCGGCGCCTCCGCATTTCTCGCTTGGTCGCCGCCCTTCGCCTATGCCTCGCCGTCCGAGGATCTCGGCGACAACATTGCGATCGTGGTCCTGCCGGTGCTGAGCCTCGCGTTGCTGCAGGCCGCCGCCTACAGCCATTTCGTTCGCGACTGCATGATCGGCGAGCTGCGCCGCGATTACGTGAAGGCCGCGATCGCCAAAGGCCTTTCGCCTGCGCAGATCTATTTCAAGCACGCGCTGCGCAACATCCTGATCCCGCTCGTCACGTTCATGGGCCTGATCCTCATCCAGATCCTCGGCGGCACGGTGGTGATCGAGTCATTGTTCTCGCTGCCGGGCCTTGGACGTCTGATCCTGTCGGGCATTCAGGGACGCGACTATCCCGTGGTTCAGGGCGCATTGCTGTTCGTCGTGCTGGTCGCCATCCTCATCAACTTCACCGTGGATCTGCTCTACGGCATGATCGATCCGAGGCTGCGGCCATGATCGGCGCCGCGACATGGCGGGCGATGCTGGGAGCGACGCCCCTGCAAGCGCTCAGCGCCGCGCTCCTGGCGATTTTCGCGGTGCTCGTCGCCGTACCTGAACTGATCGCCCCGCAATCGCCGCTCGCCATCGACCTGTCGCGCGCCCTCGAGCCGCCCTCGAGCGCGCATTGGTTCGGCACCGACGACGTCGGGCGCGATCTGTTCGCCCGTGTCATCCACGCGACGCGCATCACGCTGGGCCTCGTCGCGGGCGCCTTGCTTCTGGCGGCGGTGCTCGGCGCCTCGCTCGGCCTTGTGGCCGGGTTTGCCGGCGGCGCCGTCGACCTCGTCGCTGGCCGGCTCGTGGACGTGGTCTTGACCTTTCCGCCGATCATCGCGGGTGTGGTCATCACCGGGATTCTCGGGCCGGGGGCGGGCAATCTCGTGCTCGCCCTGGCGATCGTCTACACGCCGCTGTTCTTTCGCATCGCGCGATCCGGCGCATTGGCCGAAAGTCGGCGCAGCTATGTCGAGGCGGCGCGTGCGCTTGGATTCGGCGAAGTCTCGATCCTGCTGCGGCAGGTCACGCCGAATGTATTGCCGCTGGTGATGCTGCAATACGTCGTCCTGTTTCCGTTGGCGCTCCAGATCGAAGCCGCGCTTGGCTTCCTCGGCCTCGGTGTCGCGCCACCGACGCCCGATTGGGGTTCGATCCTGGAGCAGGGCAAGAATTTCATTCTCGTCGCCTGGTGGATCTCGCTGTGGCCCGGCCTGTTCTTGCTTGCCTCCGCGTTCGCAGTGATGGTGTTCGGGCGGGTGCTCCAGCGGCGCCTGGGCGTTGCTTAGGGAAGGATCACATGACCATCAGCCTGGCCCTGTTCGAAGACAAGCTCGTAGCCGGTCAAACCCTGTCCTGGCCGGCGGCGCCGCGCGTGATCTATGTGCGTTGGGGGGCGCTGCGATTGGTTGGCGCGTCGGGCACGCGGATGATGCCGATCGAGAGCGCCACGCTGGTGGAGGAGGTGATCGAGTTGAGCGGCGACGGCGATGCCTGGAGTTTCGAGCTCTCGGCGCGATCGACGGGAGCGATGAGTGCGACGGATCAGGCACGTTGCGTCCTCGCTGGCGACATCGATCTCGATCCGACCAAGCCGGTGCTGTTTCGCGCCGACCGTGTGCAGTTCGCGCCGCATGGTGTCACGCCCCGCCACGGCCATCGTGGCGCCGGCATCCGGCGTCTGATCTACGGCCGGCTGGCTGCGCAGATCGGCCACGAGGTGAAACGCATCAACGCGGGGGACGCCTGGTTCGAATCAGGCGCCGATCCCGTGATCGGGCGCAACCTCGCACCGAGCAGCGCCTTCGTGCGGGCGATGGCGCTGTCGCCGGAGCTCAAGGGCAAGCCGACTTTCGTGCCTTGGACTCCGGAGGATGCCGCCATGCCTCGCGGCGCAGCACCGCGACAGTATTTCGACGAGATCGTCAATCTTCCGATGTCCCGATGAGCGACGGCTGCGTGGCTTGACACTGCTGGCGCGCGGGCCGTAACCGAGCCAACCTCTTCGCTGTTTGGAGTCTCACGATCCATGACGCGTGCCTTCGTATTTCCCGGCCAGGGTTCCCAAGCCGTCGGCATGGGCAAGGCCCTTGCGGATGCTTTCGCTTCGGCGCGTCACGTCTTCGAAGAAGTGGATGACGCGCTCGGGCAAAGGCTCTCGCTGCTCATGTTCTCTGGGCCCGAGAGCGACCTGGTCCTGACCGCCAACGCCCAGCCGGCTTTGATGGCGGTATCGATCGCCGTCACGCGTGTGCTCGAGCAGGAAGCGAAGATCGCCGTGGCGTCGAGCGCGTCCTATGTCGCGGGCCATTCGCTCGGGGAATACTCGGCACTCGCTGCCGCCGGCGCCTTGACGCTCGCGGATGCCGCGCGGCTGCTTCGGCTGCGCGGCGACGCGATGCAGCGCGCCGTTCCCGTCGGCGCGGGTGCGATGGCAGCGCTGCTCGGGCTCGATCTGGCCGCTGCCCAGGACGTGGCGCGCGAAGCGGCGCAAGGCGATGTCTGCGACTGCGCCAATGACAATGCGCCGGGACAGGTCGTCGTCAGCGGCGCGACGGCCGCCGTGGAGCGCGCGATTGCGATTGCGAAGACGAAGGGCGCCAAGCGCGCCATCCTGCTGCCTGTCTCCGCGCCGTTTCACTGCGCGATGATGCAGCCCGCAGCCGAGGCGATGGCAGAAGCGCTCCAGCGCGCGACGATCCTGCCGCCGCGAATCCCGCTCGTCGCCAACGTGACGGCGCAGGCCGTCAGCGATCCGGCGACCATCCGCCAGCTTCTCGTCAAGCAGGTCACCGGACTGGTTCGCTGGCGCGAGAGCGTGTCGTGGATGAAGGCCGCCAGCGTCGACATGCTCGTCGAATGTGGCGCCGGCAAGGTGCTGACTGGACTGACCAGGCGCATCGAAGCGGAGATGAATTCGCTGGCGCTCAACACGCCGGCGGACATCGAAGCCTTCGTCAAGACCGTTTGAGGCAAGACCGTTTGAGGAGAGACGCGCTGTGTTTGAACTGACAGGAAAGACGGCTCTGGTGACTGGCGCATCGGGCGGCATCGGCGGCGCGATCGCGAAGGCGCTGGTTCGCCAGGGCGCGCGCGTCGCGTTGTCGGGCACGCGCATCGATGCGCTCGCAGCGGTTCAGGCGGAGATCGGGGCGAGCGCCGTCTCGGTGCCCGGCGATCTCGGTGATGCCGGCTCGGCGGAGCGGCTGTTCGGCGATGCCGAGAAGGCGCTCGGTCAGATCGACATTCTCGTCAACAACGCCGGGTTGACGCGCGACAATCTGGCGATGCGCATGAAGGACGATGACTGGCAGAAAGTGATCGACGTCAATCTTTCGGCGGGTTTTCGCCTTGCACGCGCCTCGATGCGGGGCATGCTCAAGCGTCGATGGGGACGGATCATCGGCATCACGTCGATCGTCGGCGTGACGGGCAATCTCGGGCAGGCGAACTACGCGGCCGCCAAAGCGGGCATGATCGGCATGTCGAAGGCATTGGCGCAGGAACTCGCGTCGCGCGCGGTAACCGTCAATTGCGTCGCGCCCGGTTTGATCACGACGCCGATGACCGACGGTCTGAGCGATGCGGTGCGCCAGCGCCTGCTGGCGGCCATTCCCATCGGGCGCTTGGGCCAAGTCGATGACATCGCCGCTGCGGTCGTCTATCTCGCCTCCGAGGAAGCCAGCTACGTCACCGGCCAGACGTTGCACGTCAACGGCGGTATGGCCATGATCTGACGAGGTTATCTGATCAGCCGCGCCGCACCGTGCGGCGTTGGCAAGGGCAAGTCGATTGTGTTAAGCACCGCGCCCGATTTATGGCGCAACGCTGGTGCAGGCGTTGCGACTCCGGTAGAGCTTCCGGGGATCCAAGGACCGACCGGTGGTCGGTGGAACGACAACCAGCTAGCGCATGACAGGCCGCTAGCGAAAATGTGAGAGAGGCAAACGAGATGAGCGACATCGCCGAGCGTGTGAAGAAGATCGTGGTCGAGCATCTGGGTGTGGATGAAGCCAAGGTCACCGACAATGCGAGCTTCGTCGACGATCTCGGGGCCGACAGCCTCGATACCGTTGAGCTGGTGATGGCGTTCGAAGAGGAGTTCGGTTGCGAGATTCCGGACGACGCCGCCGAGAAGATCATGACCGTCAAGGATGCGATCGCCTATATCGACTCGCACAAGTGACCACATAGAGACCAGACCGGTCACGCCGGAGGTTTGGCAATGCGACGAGTGGTAGTGACGGGGCTCGGTCTCGTGACGCCCTTGGGGTGTGGGGTCGAGGCGACCTGGGAGCGCCTCATCGCGAGCGAATCGGGAATCGGGGCGATCCAGAGTTTCGACGTCTCCGATCTCGCGGCGAAGGTCGCGGGAATGATTCCGATGGGCGAGACCGTCGAGGGACGTTTCAACGCCGATGACTGGGTGGCGCCCAAGGATCAGCGCAAGATCGATCCTTTCATTCTCTTTGGCATAGCGGCGGCGGAGATCGCCATTCGCGACTCCGGCTGGAAGCCGACGACAGACAATGATCGCGAACGAACGGGCACGATGATCGGGTCCGGCATCGGCGGTCTGCAGACGATTTACGATGGCTCGATCACCCTGAAGGAAAGAGGGCCGCGACGCGTCAGCCCGTTTTTCATTCCTTCGGCGCTCATCAATCTCGTTTCGGGCCAGGTCTCGATCAAACACGGGTTCATGGGCCCCAATCACGCTGTCGTGACGGCCTGCTCGACCGGTGTGCATGCGATAGGCGATGCCGCGCGATTGATCGCGATCGATGATGCCGATGTGATGATCGCGGGTTCGTCCGAGGCCGCGGTATGTCGATTGGGCATCGCAGGGTTCGCAGCCGCACGCGCGCTATCGACTGCCTTCAACGATACCCCAACCAAAGCGTCGCGTCCGTGGGATCGCGACCGTGACGGTTTCGTGATGGGCGAGGGGGCGGGCGTTGTGGTGCTCGAGGAACTCGAGCACGCCAAGAAACGCGGTGCGACGATCTACGCCGAGATTACCGGCTATGGCATGTCTGGCGACGCCCATCACATCACGGCGCCGCCTGAAGACGGCAATGGCGGGTTCCGGTCGATGCGCAACGCTCTCAAGCGGGCGCGGCTCAATCCCGAGGACATCGACTACGTCAATGCGCACGGCACGTCGACGCCGCTGGGCGACGAGATCGAACTCGGCGCGGTGAAGCGGCTTTTCGGTCCGCACGCCTATGAACTCTCGATGTCGTCGACCAAATCGGCGATCGGGCATCTGCTGGGCGCGGCCGGGAGCGTCGAAGCGATTTTCTGCATCCTCGCGATGCGTGATCAAGTCGCGCCTCCGACGTTGAACCTCGAGAACCCCTCGGCAAGCTGCGACATCGATCTTGTGGCGCTCGTGGCGAAGCCGCGCAGGATCCGCCACGCCTTGTCGAACTCGTTCGGTTTCGGCGGCACGAACGCGAGCGTCATCATCTCGCAGTTCAACTGAGGGAGTGAGGCCGATGCGGATGCTCGGCCGGATTCTGGTCTGCTTGGTGTTCCTATTGATCACGCTGGGCGTGGTGGGCGGCGCCTTCTGGCAGCGTTACACCTCACCCGGTCCGGCTGAGAAGACCGCGACCTTCCTGGTGCCCAAGGGCGCGGGGCTTGAAGAGGTCTCGGTTCGTCTTGCAGAGGCCGGTTTGATCGCGGATGCGAAGATCTTCGCGATCGGCGCGTCGGTCGAAGGCCTGTCGCGCCGCTTCAAGTTCGGCGAGTTCGAACTCCCGGCTCATGTGAGCCCGCGTGCCGCCGCCGAGATCATCGCCAGCGGCAAGACGGTCCAGCGCCGCCTGACCATTCCCGAGGGCTTCACCGTGAAGCAGGTGATGGCGCTGCTCAATCGCGCCGAAGGGCTCGAAGGCGAGGCCGTGCTGCCGCCAGAGGGCACGTTGTTGCCGGACACCTGGTTCTACAGCTGGGGCGACACGCGCGAGAAATTCGTCGAGCGCCAGCGCCAGGCGATGCGCCGCGTCGTGCAGGAGCTGTGGCCGCAGCGGACGGCGGGGCTGCCGTTGAAGACGGTTCAAGAGGCGCTGGTTCTCGCCTCGATCGTCGAAAAGGAGACCGCCATCGCCGCGGAGCGACCGCGTGTCGCCGGCGTATTCATCAACCGGCTCAAGCGAAACATGCGCCTGCAGGCGGATCCCACGGTCGTCTATGGAATCAATGACGGCGCGGGGCCAATGGATCGTCCGATCTCGCGCGCGGATCTCGAGACGCCGCATGCATGGAACACCTACGTCATCGATGGCTTGCCGCCGACGCCGATCGCCAATCCCGGGCGCGCCTCGATCGAGGCGGTGTTGAAGCCGCTGCCGAGCGAGGAACTGTATTTCGTCGCCGACGGGACAGGTGGGCATGTCTTCGCCCGCACGCTCGCCGATCATGCACGCAACGTCGAGCGCCTGCGGGCGCTCGAGCGCCAGCGCCCACCGCGCGCCAACTGACGCAAGAATCAGCGCGTCTCGACTAGGCGCTTGCGCGGCAGCCTGATCATGAGCCTGTCGAGGATCGACTCGGGCAACGCCGCCATCAGGCGCAGGATCCAGTAGAGGCGCAGCGGGAAGACGATGCGAGCATGGTTGCGCGCGAGGCCGCGCGCGATGATGAGGGCTGCGCGCTCGACATCCATCAGGAACGGCATCGGGAACCGATTGCGATCAGTCATCGGACTGCGGACGTAGCCCGGGCAGATGACATTGATCGCGATGCCGCGTGATGCGTAGTCCGGCCGCAGGGCCTCGCCCCAGACCCGCACCATGGCCTTGGAGGCGCAATAGCCCGGTGCGCCGGGAAAGCCGCGGAACGAGGCGAGCGAACTCATCAGCGCGATCTGGCCGGCGCCACGACGCGACATCTCCAGCAGCGCCGGTTCGACCGTATTCATCAAGCCCTGAACGTTGATGGCCATGATGGCTGCCAACTGCGCTCGGGATTCGAGAAGGCCGTCGGCGCCGGGCGTGCCGCTGGTGCCGGCGGAGATGCCGGCATTCGCGATCACCAGATCGAGCGGCGCAGCCCGGTGGGTGGCCGCGATCCACGCGGCCATCCCGTCGCCGTCGGTGACGTCGATCACGGTCGCCGCCGCCTGGGATCCACGTTCACGGCAGGATCGCGCGACCTCCTCCAGTCGCCTTGCGTCGCGGCCGCCGAGCGCCAGCGAGATTCCTGCCCGCGCGTAGTGCAATGCGAGAGCGGCGCCGATTCCGCTCGATGCCCCGGTGATGAGGATGCTCTCAGGCGCGCGCATGTCAGTTCCGTTCAACACAGGCTGAAACAAATCTATAGTCCCGCTCCGTCGAGTCCGCAAACCGGTATTCGACGAGTTTGAGAGGACAAGCGTGGCTGTTTCGAGCATGACTGGATTTTCCCGCGTCACTGGCGAAGACGCGCAAATGCGCTGGATCTGGGAGGCGCGCAGCGTCAATGGCCGCGGATTGGACCTTCGCGTGCGTGTTCCCATGGGATTCGATCGGCTCGATCAGCCGGCGCGCGCTGCCGTTTCGAAGCGGTTCCAGCGGGGCAGCGTGAACCTGACGCTGACACTGGAGGCCTTGAAGGCGGAGCAGCCGACCCGGATCAATCGCGGGCGGTTGGACGAGTATGTCATGGTCGCGCGCGAGTTGGCGCAGACCCAGTGGCTCGCGCCGGCTCGCGCCGATGGACTCCTGGCGCTGCGTGGCGTCATCGAAGCGGGCGATCAGGGCATCGCCGCCGATGCCGAGACGATCGCTGCATTCGACGCCGCCGTGCTCGCGTCGCTGGATGACGCGCTGACGGCCCTGGCGAGTGCGCGCGCCGCCGAGGGCGCGCGCTTGGCATTGGTGTTCGAGGAATTGCTGACAACCATCGCGGCGTTGTCCGGCGATGCGCGCGGGCTCGCGGCGATGCAGCCTGCCGCGTTGAAGGCGCGCTTCGATGCCCAACTCGCGGAGTTTCTCGGGGGGGCAACACCCGTCGCACCGGATCGCCTGGCGCAGGAAGTGGCGCTGTTGGCATCCAAGGCGGATGTGCGCGAAGAACTCGACCGGCTCGATGCGCATGTGCATCAGACCCGCGCCTTGCTGACGGCCTCGACACCTGCCGGCCGCAAGCTCGAATTTCTTGCCCAGGAGTTCAACCGCGAGGCCAATACGCTGTGCTCCAAATCCGTGGATCTCATGCTCACGCGCTGCGGCCTCGACCTGAAGGTCGCGATCGATCGGCTGCGCGAACAGGCGGCCAATCTTGAGTGACCGGCACGTCATGGCGCCGATCATCGCCCGGCGCGGATTGATGCTCGTGCTGTCGTCGCCATCCGGTGCGGGCAAGACATCGATCTCCCGTGCCCTGCTGGAATGCGAGCCGGAGCTGTCGATGTCTGTTTCGGTCACCACAAGGACCAAGCGGGCCGGCGAGGTTTCAGGTCGCGATTATCATTTCATCGATGCGGAGCAATTCGGTCTGATGGCCAATCGCGGCGAGCTTCTCGAGCACGCGAAAGTCTTCGGCAACTACTACGGCACGCCGCGTGCGCCGGTCGACGAAGCGCTCGCGAGCGGCCTCGACGTGCTGTTCGACATCGATTGGCAGGGCACGCAGCAACTGAGCGAGGCGGCGCGCAGGGACCTCGTCGCCGTATTCATCCTCCCGCCATCGACGCGTGAGCTGGAGAAGCGATTGAAGACTCGTGCGCAGGACAGCGCGCAGGTGGTCGCCGAACGAATGTCCAAGGCGGCCGACGAGATGAGCCACTGGCCTGAATACGACTACGTCGTGATCAACAATGATCTGGATGCGAGCGTCGTCCAGGTGCGATCGATCCTCGCCGCCGAGCGGCTGCGGCGCGATCGTCAGATCGGGCTGGGCGACTTCGTCAAGGCGCTGCGCGAAGGCCAATGACGCTTCACGCGCCCGGGGCCGCCGAATAGGCGCGCGCCAGGGCGCAGAATTCCGCGATCGTCAATGTCTCGGCCCGTGCCTCGGGCTTGATTCCCGCCACGGCCAGTCGCGGCAAGGGATCGCCGCCCATCGCGCGCAACGCGCTTCTGAGCATCTTGCGGCGCTGCCCGAAAGCGGCCGCGACCACCCGTTCGAGCATGCGTGAATCGGCCGCCGCGACGGGCGCGGCGCGCGGCACGAGCTGCACGATTGCCGATGCGACCTTCGGCGGCGGCACGAAGGCCGATGCCGGCACATCGAAGAGGCGTCGTGCCTGCCAATGCCATTGGGCGGCGATGGCGAGACGGCCATACGCCGCGCCGTCAGGGGGGGCGACAATGCGTTCGACCACTTCCTTCTGGAGCATGATCGTCAGCGACGTGAAGGATTTGGGATGCCTCAGCCAATCGAGCAGCAGCTGCGTGCCGATGTTGTAGGGGAGATTGGCGACGACCCGCCGCGGGACATGGCCCAGCTCGTGCGCGGGAACCGCCATCGCATCGGCCTCGAGAATCGCCAGCCGACCCGGAAAATGGGCGGCGATCTCGTCGAGCGCCGGTCGGAATCGGCGGTCACGCTCTATCACCACGACAGCTGCCGCGCCTGCGCCGAGCAGCGCCCGTGTCAGTCCGCCGGGACCGGGGCCGATTTCGATCGTCGTGCCTGCCGACAGATCGCCCGCCGCGCTCGCGATGCGGCCGGTGAGATTGAGGTCGAACAGGAAGTGCTGGCCGAGCGACTTTCGCGCCAGGAGCTCGTCGCGGTCACAGATCGCACGCAGAGTCGGCAGACCGTCGCGCGCCAGTTCTCTTTCAGCTGCGCCCTGGTTCAAGCGCGGATGTCGACATACGCCTGGCGGCGCAGGTCGCGCAGGTAGCGCCGGGCCAGGAGGTCGAGCCGCTGGCGCGTGAGATTGTCCTGAATGTCCTCGACGGAGGGCAGCCCTGACGGCGCGTCCTCGCGTGTGCATGCCATCAGGACGACGATCGCATTGCCGGCGCGGACCGGTTCTCCGGGCTCGCCGGCCTTGAGCGCGCGCACCTTGTCGCGCACAGAAGGGTTGATGTCGCCGATGCGCAGACGCTGCGCTTCGGGCGGCGGCGGCACGCGCAGCTCGCGCGCGGTCTTCGCCAGTTCCTCGCAGCCATTCACCGCTTCACGAACGGTCGCCGCGAGCTGCATGGAGTTGCGCGCTTCGGGCTCGTTGCGCGCCGGCAGGATGAGCTGCGTGAGCGTGACGATCGCATCCTCCGGGCTCGAGCCGGCGATCGTGCGCCGATTGCGCAGGCCGTAGATGTAGTAGCCACCGGGTGTGCGAATCGGTGCAGTGACCTCGCCGGGCCGCAACGCCTTCACGGCAGCCTCGATCGTGTCGTCGAGTTGACCTTCCTGCACCCAGCCGATGTCGCCGCCGGTCGCCGCGGACGCGCTCTGCGAGAATTGCTGGGCGAGCGCCGGGAAGGGCGTGCCGCGCTGCATCTGCTGGATGAGGTTCAGCCCGTTCTGTCTGACTTCCTCGTCCTGATCCGGATTGTCGAGCGCGAGAAACATCTCGGAGAGCAGGAATTCCGGGGCGCCCTGCTTGGATTTCAGCCGGTCCAGGACTTCCTGCACCTCGTCTTCGCCGATCGTCACCTGGGCTCTCAGGCGACGCTGCACGAGTTTCTGCCAGCTGATCATCGCGCGCAGCTGCTGCTCGAGCGCCAGGCGCGTCACGCCGCTCTGGCCCAGGGCCTGCAGCAATTGGCCCTTCTTCATCCGGTTGTTCTGCTCGATCCTTCCGATCGCCGTCTCGACGTCCTCCTCGGTCACCGTCACGCTGAGTCGCGTCGCTTCCTGGCTCTGAAGCCGCTCGTCGATCAGCGCGCGCAGCACCTGCGGCTCGACCCGCTTGCGCACGTCCGCGGTGTCCGGCAGGCCGGACGAAACCATGGTCAGGCGTGTGCGGTTGTTGAGGTCGAGCGCCGAGATCACCTCGTCATTGACGACGGCGACGATCTTCTGTCCTGCGGCCTGCGCCCACGTGAGGGTAGGCAGGGCAATGACGAGAAGGGTGGCGAGAGTGGCGGAGATCAAACGCATGATCGCCTTATAAGGCCTCCGCGGTGCCGTCGGCAACGGGCGCCCCGTGGGACTCGGGCGACGTCAACCGTCTTCCTGATGCAACAACGTCGTGACACCGAGCAACGCCATGACGGTCGCGGGCGCCCAAGCCGCGAGATAGATCGGGATCGCGCTGCTCAAGCCGAGCGCGGCGATCAGGTTCGACACGAAATACAGCATGAACCCGGCGATGATTCCGAGCACGACCATCGTCAGGCCACCGCCTCGGCGCGGTGGGCGCAGGCTCACGGTCGCGGCGATGAGCACCATGCCGGTGAGCAGCAGCGGGCTGGCCAACAGACGATGGAAATGGAGCAGATGACGTCGCGCGGAGAAGCCCGCATTCTCGAGCGTCGCGATGAATCCCGGAAGGTCCCAGAACGAGATCGTCTCCGGCGCGGCGAAGGCGTCTTGGATCTGCTCGCGCGTCATGTCGGTTGGCAGCCGATACGTACCCTGCAGTGTCGACGGCCGGTCGGGCAGGCTGACATTAGCCTCGGTCAGGATCCAGGCGCCGGGCTCGAGCCGCGCCGTCTTCGCGTCGATCCGACTGATGAAGCGATCACCGCCCTCGCCGCCGGCGGCCGGGCGGGCGAAATTCCAGATGATGACATCGTAGAGGTCCAGCTGTTCGGACGTGACGCGCAAGGCGTGGATCACGGAGTTGTTGCCGCTGCTCGCTTGTCGCAGCCAGAATCCGTTCTGGCCGACGGCCATCTGGCTGGTGCGCCCGCGAAAAATCTGCGCTTCCAACGTCTCGTACCCGGCATACGTCGCGGCGGCGAGCGGATTGAAGACGCCGACGCGCAGCGATCCGATCGCGACCGCGATTACCAGCGCGGGCAGGAGGAACTGCCAGACCGAGACGCCCGACGCGCGCACGACGGTGAGCTCGTTGCTGCGTGCCAAGCGCCAGAAGCACAGCATGGCGGAGAACAGGATCACGAACGGGAAGATCTCCATGACCAGAAAGGGAAGCTTGAGCGCGGCGAGCTTCAACAGGAGACCGAGCGGGATCTCGATACGTTGCACACGGCGCAACAGCTCGATGGTGTCGAGCAGATAGACGATGGCCGTCAGGCCAAGGAATACCGCGATGAACCAGAACATAAACAGGCGGCCGATATAGATGAACAAGGTGATGTGCATGATGCCCCCGCCGTCACGCCGGCGCGCCAATCGCGGTCGACGCCGCGAAATCGCGGCGTCGGATGGGCCGTTGGTAGAGGAGCCACCAGGTCGCGAGTGCCGGCGGGGTGAGCGCGACGGCGTAAATGAGCGGTGCGAATGACGGCCATTTCGTGACCAGATTCTGGATCGCGATTGACGACGTCTGAAGCACCACCGCCGCCACGATCGCGCCGACCAGGCGGTGTGCCTGGCCGCGGCGATTGAACTCGCCGGAGAGCAGGGCGGCCAGCGCGACCAGCGCGAACGTCACGCTGAGCAGCGGTGTCATCAGGCGGTTATGCGCCTCGGCGTGCAGCCGCGCTCTGTTTTGCCGATCGTTCTCGTCGACGGGCGCGCCGAACAACTCGTGGAGATAGCGCTCGCGCGGTTCACGCCAACGCGCGCCCGTGCGCTGCGCAATCCGACCGAGATCCACGCTGTAGCGATCGAAATAGAGGAATCTGAGCCGGCCGGTGGTCCGATCGAGTTCCTGGCGCGTGCCGTTCACCAGCACGACGCGCGGACCCTCTTCGGATATGGCGAGCCGCCCGCGCTCCGCGATGATCGTGCTGGGCTCGTCGGCCTTGCGGCCATCGTGCACGAGAATGCCCACGAGGTCGCCGGACAATTCGCGTTGCCGCACGTAGACCGTCACATTGGGCGCCATCGTCGTGAAGGCGCCTTCACGCAGGAGCAAGCCGGCGAAATCGTTGCGTACGTCGAACTCCAGATCCTTGAAGTCGCGATAGGCGCGCGGCAGGAAATACAGCGACAGAGCGTAGCCGAGCAGCACCGCGACGCATGCCACCGTCAGAGCCGGCCGTGCGAGCTGCAGCGGGCTCATGCCGACCGCGCGCATCACGATCAGCTCGCTGTCGGTCGTCAGGCGCTGATAGGTGAACAACACAGCCGTGAATACGGCGATTGGCAGCATCAGCCAGAGAAAGCTCGGCAGCAGCAGCATGGTCAAATAGAAGAAGGTCCCGATCGTCAGACCACGGTTGACGATCAGTTCGACGAATCTGAGCGACTGCGTCAGCCAGATGGCGCAGGTCAGCGTGATGGTCACCAGCAATGTGACGATCGCGAGCTGGCGAAGGAGGTAGGTGTTCACCGTCTTCATGCGCGACGGCTTATAGCATGTCGTCGCACCCCGCGTGACGGGCGAACGATATGAGAAAATCCTCGAGTTGCGGCTTCCCAGTCGTGACGAATTCGCTACATTCCGGCAGTTTGTCGCGATGGCTTGCCGGATCGAGAGGCGAGTCGTGACTCACATGCGGCGGAGTCCCATCAGTCGCCACCGTCCTAAAGCGCCGCGATCGGCGCAGCCTGTTCCAGGGAAGGAATGTCCATGAAGATCGCTTTTACGAAACCCGAGATCCCCGCGTCCGGCAGCTACGTCGTTGGCGTCCATGAGGACAGGAAGCTCACCAAGAGCGCGACTGCCTTGGACAAGCGGACTCGCGGACAGTTGCTGGCGGCCATGGCCGTCAGTCGCTTCAAGGGACGCAAAGGCGAGACTCTCGACATCCTGATGCCGCGCGGCGTGCAGGCGCGCCGCGTGATCCTGCTCGGTCTCGGGAAGCCGGCCGATCTCGGTTCGCTGCGACTCCAGCGTCTCGGCGGCGCGCTCGTGGCGCATCTCAATCGGATCGGCGAGACGAACGCGACCGTCGCCGTCGACGCGATCGCCGACGCCAATCCGACCATTCCGACGATGGCCGCGCAGATGGCCTATGGCGCAAAGCTGCGCGACTATCGTTTCGACAAGTATCGCACGAACGAGAAGCCTGATCACAAACCGACGCTCAAGACCCTTTCGTTCGCGGTCGCCGATATGGCGTTGGCGCGCAAGCTCCACGCCCCGCTGGCACGCATCGCCGAGGGCGTACATGCAACGCGCGACGTCGTTTCGGAACCGCCGAACGTCATCTTCCCGGTGAGCTTCGCGGAACGCTGCAAGGAACTCGAGGCGTTGGGGGTCAAGGTCGAGATCCTCGACGAGAAGAAGATGAGCGCGCTGGGCATGGGTGCGCTGCTCGGCGTCGCGCAAGGCAGTGCCCGGGCGCCGCGCATCGTCGTGATGGAATGGCTGGGCGCCGGCGCCAAGGCCGACAGCCGTCCAGTCGCCTTCTGCGGCAAGGGCGTGACCTTCGACACCGGGGGCATCTCGCTCAAACCCGCCGCCGGCATGGAGGACATGAAGTGGGACATGGCCGGCGCCGGTGCGGTGCTCGGCGTCATGACCGCGCTGGCTGGTCGCAAGGCCAAGGTGCACGCCGTCGGCGTCGTTGGCTTGGTGGAGAACATGCCCGACGGCAATGCGCAGCGCCCGTCTGACATCGTCACCGCGATGTCCGGTCGCACGATCGAGGTCCTCAACACGGATGCCGAGGGTCGGCTCGTGCTGGCGGATGTCTGCTGGTACACGCAGAACCGGTTCAAGCCGGTCGCCATGATCGATCTTGCGACGCTGACGGGAGCGATCATCATCGCGCTTGGCCATGAATACGCCGGGTTGTTCGCCAACAACGAGGATCTCGCCGCGGGCTTGCTGGCCGCGGGCAAGGCCACGGGCGAGAAGCTCTGGCGCATGCCGCTGGGCGACGTCTTCGATCGCATGATCGATTCCGATGCGGCGGACGTGAAGAACATCGCTGGCGATCGCGGCGCGGGTGCGACCATCGGTGCGGTCTTCATTCAGCGCTTCGTCAACGATGTGCCCTGGGCCCATCTCGACATCGCCGGCATGGCGTGGAGCAAGAAGGATCATGCGATCACGCCGAAAGGCGCGACCGCCTTCGGCGTCCGGCTGCTCGACCGTCTGGTCTCCGATCGTTACGAGGAGAAGGGCGGCTGACGGAGATCCGCTTTTATCATCTGACGACCACCGCGCTCGAGCAGGCGCTGCCGCGCGTGCTCGAGAAGGTGCTGGCGCTCGGCCAGCGCGTGGTCGTGCTCGCCGGATCGGATCAGCGCGTCGAAGCGATCGACGCCGCGCTGTGGACCTACGATGATCGCAGCTTCCTGCCGCACGGGTCGGTGAAGGACGGCGCCGCAGCCGATCAGCCGGTTTGGCTTTCGGCGCGGGAGGAGAATCCCAATGCGGCGAGCATGCTTGTCATGGTCGACGGCGCCGTGGCCTCGGATATCGCTGCGTGGCCGTCCGCATGTATGTTCTTCGATGGTCGCGACGATGCCGCGGTGACTGCGGCGCGGGCGTATTGGCAGAGTTGGAAGGCGGCCGGCCACGGCATGAAATACTTCAAGGAGTCCGAGCGCGGGAGCTGGGAACTGGCGGGTTGACCATTGGCGCGCCTTGCGGGAGGGCGCTGCGCGCCGCTATAAGCCCCGCAACTTTTGCTTCAGACAGGAAATCCCCATCATGGCTATCGAACGGACTTTCTCGATCATCAAGCCCGACGCGACGCGCCGCAATCTCACCGGCAAGATCAACGCCAAGCTCGAGGCCGCTGGGCTGCGCATCGTCGCTCAGCGCCGGATGTGGCTGACGCGCGCGCAGGCCGAGGCGTTTTACGCTGTGCACGAGGAGCGTCCGTTCTTTGGTTCGCTTTGTGCCTTCATGACCTCGGGGCCGGTCGTCGTCCAGGTGCTGGAAGGCGAAAACGCCGTTGCCAAGAACCGCGATGTCATGGGCGCCACCAATCCTGCCAATGCGGCGCCCGGCACGATCCGCAAGGAGTTCGCCGAGTCGATCGAGGCAAATTCGGCGCATGGCTCGGACAGCGTGGAGAACGCCGCGACCGAGATCGCCTATTTCTTCGCGGGTTGCGAGATCCTGGCTTGAGCCGATCCGGGCCGGCAGGCCCGCATAGCGAAAGGGCCGCCTCTGAATTCGGGGCGGCCCTTTTTTCGTTTTGTCCTGCCGGTCTGATCAGAGCCCGATGCTGCGATGATCCCCGGTCAGGAACGCGGCCATCAGGATCACCGTGAGGATCACTCCGATTCCGACCCATTTCGCGACGCTGCAGAAACTCCCCCACGTCGCCTGATGATCGGAAAAATGCGGGTAGTCGCTCTGGTCCTGGGGGCTGCTCATGATGATACGCCTCTGGCTGAATCCACCTTCGAGACAGCGCTTATAGCTCAACCGCATCGGTAGGCAAGAGACGGGCTAGCGGGGGTCGGGCTCAGGAGGGCGGGTTCAGGGAAGCTCTGGCCTGCGCCGTAGACGATCCGGTCGCCGACCAGCGTTGCGCTGCCATCGGCGATCAGCCGCACGGCGAACGGATAGAGCCGATGCTCGGCCAGGAGCACGCGGGCAGCCAGGCTCGCCTCGTCGTCTCGCGGCAGGATCGGTACGACCGCCTGCGCCACGATCGGCCCGCTATCCATCTCTGGCCTTACGAGATGCACCGTGCAGCCCGCGAAGCGAACGCCGGCGGCGAGCGCGCGCGCATGGGTATCGAGGCCCGGAAACGCGGGCAGCAGCGAGGGATGGATGTTGAGGAGCCTGTCGCGCCAGCTTTCCACGAACGGCGCCGTGAGCAGGCGCATGAAGCCTGCGAGGCACACGAGTTCGACATCATGCGCCCGCAGCCGCGCGTCGAGTTCGGCCTCGAAGCCCGCTCGATCGCTGAAGCGATTGTGATTCACCACTTCCGTCGCGACGCCGACCGCCGCTGCGTGCCGCAGCCCGGCCGCGTCCGGGCGGTTCGAGATGACCACCACGAAGCGCGCCGGAAACTCGGCCGCGGCCGCCGCCGAGAGCAGCGACGACATGTTCGAGCCGCGGCCCGAAATCACGATGGCCGCGCGGCGCCGGCTCATGCGCCCCGCCAAGCGTCCTTCGCGTGATTGATCACGCAGCCCGGTTGATCGCCGAGCCGCGCGCTCACCTGGCCGATCACGGAGGCTGTCTCGCCGTCGGCCGCCAGCAAGGCGAGCGCCTGATCGGCGTGCTCGGGCGCGACCACGACGACCATGCCGATCCCGCAATTGAACACTCGCGTCATCTCGTCGAGCGGGACCGCGCCCGCGTTCATCAGCCAACGAAACACCGGCGGCAGCGACCAGCGCCGCACATCGATCTCGACGCAAGCGCTGTCCGGTATCACGCGCGGCACATTCTCCACGAGCCCACCGCCCGTGATGTGCGCCATCGCCTTGGCGATCCCTCCACGGCACAGCGCAAGACAGCTCTTCACGTAGATTCGTGTCGGCGTCAGCAAAGCGGTGGCCAGCGAGGCGGTCGGCGCGAATGGCGCAGGCGCATCCCAGGCCAGGCTCTCGCGCGCCACGATCCGGCGCACCAGCGAGAAGCCATTCGAATGCACGCCCGATGAAGCGATCCCGAGTACGACGTCGCCGACCGCGACGCGTTGACCGTTGATGAGCGCCGTGCGTTCCACCGCGCCGACGGCAAACCCGGCGAGGTCGTAGTCACCATCTGCGTACATGCCCGGCATTTCAGCCGTCTCACCACCGATCAATGCGCATCCGGCCTCGGCGCAGCCGCGCGCGATCCCGGCGATGACGGCGCGTCCGGCTTCGACCGACAGGCGACCCGTCGCGTAGTAGTCGAGGAAGAACAGCGGCTCGGCGCCCTGGACCACGAGATCGTTGACGCACATCGCCACCAGGTCGACGCCGACATGGTCATGCTGGCCGGACTCGATCGCGATCTTCAGTTTCGTGCCGACGCCATCGGTGGTCGCGACCAGCAGCGGGTCGACAAATCCAGCCGCCTTGAGATCGAACAGCGCACCGAAGCCGCCGAGTTCCGCGTCGGCGCCACGCCGGCGCGTCGCGCGCGTGAGCGGCTTGATCGCGTCGACCAGCGCCTCGCCGGCATCGATATCGACGCCCGAGTCGCGGTACCGCTGTGGAGCGCCGCCGGCGTCGTGGCCCGCGGAGGCGTTGCTGGTCATGCCATCCTCATGCGAGAGTTCAGCGAGTCAGGCACTCGCTGAATGCGGGCGCGCAGATTATCCAAAACCATGACGTTGGCAATGCCTGCCACGAGCACTCCGATGGCGCCGCTACGGAATTTTCAGTGATCAATCTTCCCAATATCCTCTCCTTCGCGCGGCTGCTGGCGGCGCCCGTCGCGATCATGCTGATGCTCGAGGGGCGCTTCACCGCATGCTTCTGGCTGTTCGTGGCGGCCGGCGTGACCGACGCGGTCGACGGCTGGATCGCCACGCGATTCGACGCGCGTACGGAGTTCGGCGCCTATCTCGACCCGCTGGCTGACAAGGCGCTCGTCGTCTCCACCTATCTGATGCTCGGCTATCTCGGGCATATTCCGTCCTGGTTGGTCGTTCTGGTCGTCTTTCGCGATGTGCTGATCATCGGCGGCGCGATGGTGGCCTACGTCATCCTCGGTGATTTTCGGTCACGCCCGCTGATCATCAGCAAGGTGAATACGGCGGTCCAGATCGCCTTGGTCGCGATCGTCCTCGCTCGGCTGGGGCTGGGCATCGGCCAGCCGAATTTCGATCTGTCGCTCGCCTATGTCGCGGGGGCGACGACGTTGCTTTCCGGCTTCGCCTATCTCTGGCAATGGGGCCGGCGGCTGGCGCGCGCTGACGGCGGCGAATGACGCGGCAACTGCCGCTGGCGCTCGGCGCCGACGCTTCCCATGCCCGCGACGATCTGGTGGTCGGGACCGCGAATTCCGCCGCGCTGGCGTGGATCGATGCCTGGCCGGATTGGCGCGCGCCGGGCTTGGTCCTCTGGGGACCCGAGGGCAGCGGCAAGTCGCATCTCGCGAGCATCTGGTTGCGGGGTGCGGGTGGACGTCGCGCGACCATCGACGCCGCCCTCGCGACGCTCGATGGCGTCGCGCAGCCCAATTTGCTGATCGAAGACGTCGAGCTTGGCCTCGCCGCAGGCGGGGCGGCGGAACGACACCTGCTCCACGCCTACAATGTCGTCGCGCAGGCGCACGGGAGCATGCTTCTGACGGCGCGGCAGCCGCCGACGCGGTGGCCCGGCACGCTTCCCGATCTGCGCTCGCGCATGCAGGCGTTGCCCGCGGTCGCGGTTCAGGCACCCGATGACGACATGCTGGCGGCTGTGCTGACCAAGCTCTTCATCGATCGTCAATTGGCGCCCGATCCGGACGTGGTGAGTTTCATCGCAACCCGGATCGAGAGAAGCTTCGCGCGGCTTGGTCAAGCCGTGGACAGCGTGGACCGCGCGGCGCTCGCCGCGCATCGCGCCATAACACTGCCGTTCGTGCGCAAAGTCCTGAGCGCCGAGGGCCTCATCGATTGAATGCCATCCAACAGGGGAGTGCGTCATGGATCTGGGAATCAAGGGTCGCAGGGCGATCGTCTGCGCCGCCAGCAAGGGACTTGGAAAGGGCTGCGCCTTCGCACTCGCGCGCGACGGCGTCGACGTCACGATCCTCGCTCGCGGGCGCGACGCGCTGGAAGCGACGGCCGCGGAGATCCGACGCGAGACGGGAGCGAAGGTGACGACGCTGGTCTGCGACATCACCACGCCGGAGGGACGTCGTGCGACAATCGACGCCGTTCCTGAGCCCGACATCCTCGTCAACAATGCGGGCGGCCCGCCACCTGGCGACTTTCGGGATTGGAACGAGGAGGCGTGGCAGAAGGCTGTCAACGCCAACATGATCACGCCGATCATGCTAATGCGCTCCGTCGTCGACGGCATGATCTCGCGACGCTTCGGACGGATCGTCAACATCACATCGACGTCCGTGAAGGCGCCGATCCCGCATCTGGGACTCTCGAATGGCGCGCGCGCGGGCCTGACCGGTTTCGTCGCTGGTCTGGCGCGTCAGGTCGTCCAGCACAACGTCACCATCAACAATCTGCTGCCGGGGCCCTTCGCGACCGACCGGCTCTACTCTACCTTTGCGGCGATGGCCGCCAAGACCGGTCAGAGTGCCGAGGCGCTATTCGAGGCGCGCAAGGCCGATAATCCCGCAAAGCGCTATGGCGCCGCCGAAGAGTTCGGCGAGTTCTGCGCGTTCATGTGTTCGGCCCACGCCAGCTATTTCACCGGGCAGAATGTCGTGCTCGATGGCGGCGCCTATCCCGGAACATTCTAGCGTCTGGACTCGAGGACTTTGAAGCGCGCATCCGCCGCACGCTGCGTGGTTGCGGCGAAGCATGTCGCGAGCGTCTGCTCATAAGGAAGGTGGCGATTGGCGACCAGCCACAGGCGCCCGCCCGGCCGCAGCGCCTTCGCCGCTGCCCTGATGAACGCGATGCCGATGGCCGGATCGGCGCGTCTCTGGTCGTGGAAAGGCGGGTTCATGACGATCATGTCGTAGCGCGCTTCGTCCACCCCGGTCGTGACGTCATGCCAGTGATATGAAAGTTCGGTCGTGCCAGACGGCGGGTCGCCGAGGTTGATGCGCGCCGCCTCCAGCGCGTGCCAATCGGCCTCGTAGAGATCGAGGCGACGCAACGCGGCTGCCCGCGCGAGGCACGCGCGTGCAAGAAAACCCCAGCCTGCGCCGAGATCGGCCACGTCGCCGCTGATGTCGGCTGGAAGCGACTGCGCCAACAGGCGCGAACCGGCATCGACATGATCCCAGGCGAATACGCCTGGCGCAGCGACGAAATCACACTTCGCCGGCGTGTGCAGCGCACCTGCGCGACGCCAGGCGTCGAGCAGCGATACCGTAGGGCGCGTCTTCGCGTCGAACCAGAATGCGCGCGCATGGTGCTTGCTGAGACTGCTGAGATGAACGATGCGCTTGGCATAGCTCGCGGCGCCCAATGCGTTCTCACCTGCGACGATGACCACGCCGCGCGGACCGCAATGCTCCGCAGCTTGCGCTATGGCGGCAAGATTCTGCGCCCTCTGACGACCAAGCCGCACGAGAACGACGTCGAACGGAGGATCGTCGGAACCGATGGTGGGCAAGGGACGAGTTCCGGCGGCCTCGAGCGCCAGGAATTCAGGACGCCAAGGCTGAACCGTCGTGAGGACCGCCCCGCGCGCCAGCAGCCGCGCACCGATCGGTTCGGCATTGAGATAGAGGACATGCGCCGGTTCCGCACGGCCAATTGTCCGCATGGCCGCCAGGAAAAGCCCAGCAACCTGCTCGGTCGTCACGAGACCGCGACTTTCAGCGTCGAAGACATGACAAATCCATGACTTTCCACAGAATACATCGCTTCGCCTCAATGAGTTAGGGCGGAACATTTGCCGGCGTCAGCGCGCTGATCCTAAGCTGCGGCGCTCATTCACCATGAGGTTTCATGCAGGCAGGCGCGAAGCAGATCGAGATCGAGCTGACACTGCGACTCAATCCAGACGATGTGCCGACATTGCTGCGTGCCGAGACGCTTGGCGTCGTACGTGCAGGCACGCCGGCCAAGAAGCGCCTGCGTTCGACGTATTTCGACACGCCCGATTTCCAGCTGCGCCGCCATCAGATCGTCTTGCGGGTACGAAAGGTCGGGCGGCGTTTCATCCAGACCGTCAAGACGGCGCCAAAGACGGACCAAGCCTTCATCGCGCGTGGCGAGTGGGAGCGCATGGTGCCGAGCGCGCTTCCCGACATCGGCGAGTTCGCTGGGGACAGCGCGGTGCGGAGAGTCTTCGACCAGCCAAATCTCGCCGACTCGCTGGTGGCTGTCTTCACGACGGACTTCATCCGCACCTCAGTGCCGTTGCAACTCGGCGAGTCGAATCTGGAGTTGGCGGTCGATGTCGGCGAGATCATGACTGCAGCTGGGTCCGAGCGAATCTGCGAGGTCGAGATCGAATTGAAATCGGGGTTGGTCGCGCATGTCTACGAGGCAGCAGCGCTCGTACGGCGCAATGTTCCTGCCATATTGGAGCCGCTGAGCAAATCTGCGCGGGCATTCGCTCTTCTGGATGGCGGCGCGGCGCCGACTCTGAAGGCGATCCGGCTGCGTCTTGATCGACGGCTTGGCTTGGGCGAAGCATTCCTGGTGATCGCGCGGGCATGCCTTCATCAACTGCGCATGAATGCGGCGGCTGTGGCGCGCAGAGATGATCCGGAAGCGATGCATCAACTTCGCGTCGCGCTCCGTCGGCTGCGCTCGGCCTTCTCGGCCTTCGCCGAGCCCATGCCGACCACGGAGCGTCGCGTGTTCGCGCAGCGGCTGCGCGGATTGGCGCGCACGACGGATGCTGCGCGGGAGCTCGACGTCTTTCTCGGCGAAATTCTTCCCGCGGTTCGCAAGGGCGTCGGCGCCGATCCGGGCCTCGCCAGCGTCGCAGCGCAAGCGGCGCGTGCGCGTCAGGCGGCTTGGACGCGTGTACGCCAGATGGTTGCGAGCGAAGCGTTCACCGAGGCCATACTGTCATTGGAAGCCTGGCTCGAAGGCGGCGGATGGCGGGCATCTGCGGGGGCCGCCTATGATGAGAAGCTACGCGACTTCGGACAGCGCACGCTCAAACGCCTCCACCGCAAGCTGGTGAGAACCGGCGCGAAGATCAGCGGACTTGCCGATGTCGACCTGCATGCGCTGCGGCTGCGCGCCAAGAAGCAGCGCTATGCGGGTGAATTCTTCCGCTCGATATTCGACGGCAAAGCCGCCAAATCCTATCTCGGCGCGCTTGGCGACGTGCAGGATCACCTGGGCGTGTTGAACGACAGCGTCACCGTTCGTCAGCTGCTGACGCGCTTGGCGCATGGCAAAGTCATCGATCGTGCGGCGTTCGAGCGTGGCGCCGCCGTCGTGCTCGGCTGGTGCGCGGCGCGCGTCACGACCGAGATCGATCGACTTCCTGTCACGTGGGCGCGATTTGGCGAACAGCGGATCTTCTGGAAGTAGTCGGGGACTCAATCCTGATCGTCGCCGGCGATGTCGCCTGGCGTCATGAATTCGACGAGTTCCGCGGTGTCGAGGCCATCGCGCCAGCGATCGGCATCGGTTCGGAACCAAGCCATCGCCGCGGTTGGGAACTTGAGTTGGAGCCTGAGGCTCGCCTCGCCGGTTCCGTGGTCAAGTCCACGCGCAAGGTCCTCGAGGCCGGGATTGTGCCCAATGATCATGGCACGCGCGACCGCGTCATCGATGCCCGCGATCGATCGGCGCAGCGTTTGCGCCGAGGCGAGGTACAGCGATCGCTCGATCTGAATCCGGGCTGGGCCGAGGATTTCCCTCGCGCGCGCGAGGGTCTGCTGCGTCCGCACGGCGGCCGAACACAGAATCAGCGCCGGGCGCCAGCCTCGACCGGCAAGCCAAGCAGCCATCACGGGTGCAGCGGCGCGACCGCGTGGGTTGAGAGGTCGATCGAAATCACGCGGCACTCCCGAGTCCCAACTCGACTTGGCATGCCGAAAAAGAACAAATTCTTTCAACTCTTCCAACCTTCTCCGCCGCTGTCCACGGAGCTCGACGATAGCCCGCTACGAAAGGCGCGTGGTATAGATCGATGGCGATGGCGGCCTTGATCAACGGAGATGCCCATGGACACCAGCTTCGAGCCTGCGCAATCGCATGGCGGCGGCGTGGGTGATGGAGATCGCTACATCAACCGCGAACTCTCCTGGTTGGCGTTCAACGAACGCGTGCTTGAAGAGGCCAGGAACTGCGTTCATCCAGTTCTCGAACGGTTGCGCTTCCTGTCGATCTCCGCCAGCAATCTCGATGAATTCTACATGGTGCGTGTCGCTGGCTTGCGCGGCCAGCAGGCTGCGCAGGTCGAGACGCCGAGCATCGATGGCCTCACGCCTGGCCAGCAGCTGTCCGAGATTCACCGTCGGGCGGGGGCGCTCATGCAGGCGCAGCAGATCTGCTGGGCCGAGCTGCGCGGCGAACTTCGCGAGCAGGGCGTGACCGTCATCGGAACCGAGGAACTGGCGCCTGATGAACGCGTCTGGTTGGAGCAGTATTTCCTCGCGACCGTCTTTCCTGTCCTCACGCCGCTCGCGATCGATCCCGCGCATCCCTTTCCCTTTCTCTTGAACAAGGGCTTCGGTTTGGCGCTTCAACTCGCGCGGCCGGCGGATGGATCCACGCTCAATGCTTTGCTGCCGCTGCCGGCGCAGACCGATCGTTTCGTACGGCTGCCGGGCGAGCGCATCCGTTTTGTGCCGCTGGAGGATCTCGCTCGGCTCTTCCTCGATCGGCTGTTCCCGGGTTTTGAGGTGCGCGCCTATGGCGCCTTCCGCGTGCTGCGCGACAGCGAGATGGAGATCGACGAGGAGGCCGAGGACCTCGTGCGCACCTTCGAAACGGCACTCAAGCGGCGACGGCGCGGCGTGGTCATCCGCCTGGCCGTCACGACCAACATGCCCGACGAAATTCTCGAGTTCGTGCGAACCGGATTGAAGGCGGACGCCGACGATGTATTCCGGCTCGACGGACCTTTGGGCCTGGCCGATACGAGTCAGCTGATCGTCGACACGCGCCCGGATCTCGTCTTTGCGCCTTATCACCCACGGTTCCCCGAGCGCATACGTGATTTCGGCGGCGATTGTTTCGCCGCGATCCGGGACAAGGACATCGTCATCCATCATCCCTATGAAAGCTTCGATGTCGTCGTGCAGTTCGTTCGGCAGGCGGCGCAGGATCCGAACGTGGTCGCGATCAAGCAGACCCTGTACCGCACCTCCGACAACTCGCCGATCGTTCGCGCCTTGATCGAGGCCGCAGAGGCGGGCAAATCGGTGACGGCCCTGGTCGAGCTCAAGGCGCGATTCGATGAGGAACGCAATATCCGCTGGGCGCGCGATCTGGAGCGTGCCGGCGTGCAGGTGATCTACGGTTTCATCCGTTTGAAGACCCACGCCAAGATCTCGCTGGTCGTCCGACGCGAGAGTGGCACGACCCGTTCCTATGTCCATTTCGGCACCGGCAACTATCATCCCGTGACGGCGCGCATCTACACGGACCTCTCCTTCTTTTCCTGCGATCCCGCGCTGTGCCGCGATGCGTCGCGACTGTTCAACTACATCACCGGCTACGCCAAGCCCGACGCGATGGAGAAGATCAGCTTCGCCCCGCTGACGCTGCGTCCGCGGCTCTTGCGCCTGATCGAGGACGAGATCGAGCACGCGACGGCCGGGCGGCCGGCGGCGATCTGGGTCAAATTGAATGCGCTGATCGACTCGGAAATCATCGATGCTTTCTACCGCGCAAGCCAGGCCGGCGTGAAAATCGACCTGATCGTGCGCGGGATCTGCGGACTTCGCGCCGGCGTGCCAGGCCTGTCAGAGAACATTCGCGTCAAGTCGATCATCGGTCGATTCCTGGAGCACAGCCGAATCATCTGCTTTGGCGCCGGTAAGGGCTTGCCCAACGCCGAGTCGAAAGTGTTCATCTCGTCGGCCGATTTGATGCCCCGGAACCTGTCTTGGCGCGTGGAGACCCTGATTCCGATCGAGAACCCAACCGTGCATGAGCAGGTCCAGGACCAGATCATGGTGGCGAATCTCAAGGACGTGGCCAGTAGCTGGAGTCTGCAGCCGGACGGCAGCTATCGGCGCGAGGCCGCGACCGGTGAGAGTTTCAGTGCGCATAAGTTCTTCATGACGAATCCGAGCCTGTCGGGCCGCGGTTCAGCTTTGCGCAAGAACACGGCACGACGGAGCCGCGCCAAAGAGGCGCGCAACGCCGACCCGGCATGAGTCGACCGTCAAAGGCCGAGGCCGCGCGGACGCGCCCGATCGGTGTCGTGGATATCGGATCGAATTCGATCCGGTTGGTGGTCTTCGATGGCGCGAAGCGTGCCCCGATGCCGGTCTTCAACGAGAAGATCCTCTGCGGACTCGGTCGCGGTCTCGAGAAGACAGGTCAACTCAATCCGCAAGGCGTCGTGCTGGCCCTCGACAATCTGCAGCGTTTCGCGATCCTGGCCGATGCGATGTCGGTGACGGACCTGACCTTTGTCGCGACCGCGGCCGTGCGCGATGCGGCGAATGGCCGCGACTTCGTGCAGGCCGCCGAGAAACGCATCGGGCGTCGCATCCAGATTCTGTCGGGTGCCGATGAGGCCAAGTTCGCCGCGCTCGGCGTGGTCGCGGGGATCCCCGATGCGGAGGGAGTCGCCGGCGACCTGGGTGGGGGCAGCCTCGAATTGGTATCCATCAGCGGCGCCAAGGTCGGCGCGCACGCAACGCTTCCGCTCGGGCCGCTGCGGCTGCGCGACATCGACTCCCGGCTGCGCGCAAGACAGGTGATCGACGAACAACTCGATGGGCTCGACTGGCTTGGTCGCACGAAGGGCAAGCGCTTCTATGCCGTCGGCGGCGCTTGGCGTGCGCTGGCGCGCATGCACATGGCGCATGTGAACTATCCGCTGCACGTCATTCATCACTACACGCTGAAACGCGAAAAGGCAGAGGAGTTCTGTGAGCTGATCGCCGGACTGAGCAGGGAATCTCTCGAGCGCGTGGGTGAGGTGTCACGCAAGCGCGTCGATACTCTGTCCCTTGCCGCCCTGGTTCTCGCGCGGGTGCTGCGCCACGCGCGTCCGGTCGAACTCGTGTTCACGGCGACCGGGCTGCGCGAAGGCTGCGTGTTCGCGAAGCTGACTCCGGCCGAGCGTCGACGCGATCCGTTGATTGCCGCATGCACAGACATCGCGCGGACCAGCGCGCGGTTCGCCATCGATGGCCAGGGATTGATGGCGTGGATCGCCCCGCTGTTCCGCAGGGCAGCGGCAAGCGAAGCACGGCTGAGGCTCGCAGCGTGCGACCTTTCGGACATCGCCTGGCGCGAACATCCGGACTACCGCGCCGAGATCGCCTTTCTGCGCACGCTGCGCATGCCGATCACGGGCATCGATCATGCGGGCAGGGCGTTCATCGCGCTGGCGATCTACACCCGCTACGAGGGGCGCGCGGACGCCCCGGTCACCGCTCCAGCCTGGCGATTGCTCGACGAGGATTCGCTGCGCCAGGCGCATGCGCTCGGGCTCGCCTTACGGCTCGCCTACACGCTCTCGGCGGGCACGCCGGCAATCCTCAAACAGATCAAACTGCGCCTTCAGGGCAATAATCTCGATCTCGTCGGCGCCGCACGCGCGCGGCCGATGATCGGAGAGACTGTGGAACGTCGGCTCGAGTCCTTGAGCCGTGCGCTCGGCAAGACGCCGCGGCTGCGGTTGCTCGGAACCTGATTTCGACCTCATTGCGTTGCGGCGAGCGAGGCGCCGGGCCAGGCAAACGCGAAGGAATCGGCCGCAAGCTTGCGCTCACGGATCTCGCGAAGCGCCGCATCGGCGACGCTCTCACGGATAAAAATTTCGAGAGATGTCGCGAGGCCGAGCTTTCTGATGACGGCTTCCTGCACTTGGCGCTGGTCGAGAGCGGGCAGTGTGCGTCCCGTCGCGGGAATCGCGCTCAATGCGCGGGCGGCACCGTCCAGGTTGAGCGCACCGAGGCGACACACGTATCCGAATGCTTCGTGAATTTCGTTGCCCGCGACGCTTCGGGCGGATAGGCCGTGCAGCTCGACGTAGTCATAGAAGGTTCCGATGCCTTCCGTCGCATGCATGCGCCCCATCAAGTGCGGGGGGATCCACGTGACCGAGATCTCGACGCGGGTCGCCGGCATCGCCAGCAAGGTGGCGGCGACAGCGCCATAGCTGGAGAGATGCGTCGAGTAGACGACGTCGAAACCGTCGAGCCAGATCCGTTCGACCGCGATCTCTGCACCTGGCATGTCGGCGTATTTGCGCCGGAGTTGCTCAGGCGCCCGGTTCGATCCGATCGCCAGCACCGGCACGCGCCCCGAGCGATCGTCCGGCGTCAGTGCGGTCACGGGCCGCGTCATGCCTGCGCGGAAGATGTAGTCGTGATCGGGGGCGGGGTAGGGATAGGTGAGCGCACGAACCACCGGATCGAGCCCGCTCGGCGGAACGAGCAGCGGCGGCGCGCTCACCCCGCGCTACCGCTTTCAGACGTATCGATGAGCTTGAGGTGCCGGCCGTTCAGGCCGACCGCGAGGCGACCATGCTTGAGGTCGATCGCCGCCTGGCCGAACAGCTCGCGCCGCCAGCCCTTGAGCACGGGAATATCCGCATCCTCATTGGCGGCCACGATCTCGAGATCACTCGTCGTGGCGACGAGCTTCTGGGCGACGCCAGCGGATTCGCATTTCATCTTCAGCAGAACCTTCAGCAGATCGACCGTCGGGCCGAGGCCACCCGGAAGATCAGGGCTGGCGTCGATCTGCGGAATCGCGGACTCCGGAAGGGCGATGCCGCTCTCGATCGCCTGCAGCAGATCCTGCCCCAGGCGGCCTTCGGCAAATCCCTTCGACATGCCGCGCAGCCGCGCGAGGTCGTCGAGCTTGCGTGGCGGATGAGCGGCGATCTCGACGACGCTCTCGTCGCGCAGAATGCGATTGCGCGGCACGTCGCGCTTCTGCGCTTCGCGCTCGCGCCATGCCGCGACTTCCTTGAGCACGGCGAGATAGCGCGGCTTGGCATTCTTCGGCTTGAACCGCATCCATGCCGTTTCCGGATCGAGCCGATAGGTCCCGGGCTCCATCAAGGTCGCCATTTCCTCGCCGAGCCAGCTCGCCCGGCCGGTCGCGGTCAGCCGGCGCGCGAGCGCGACGTAGACTTGACGCAGGTGCGTCACGTCGGCCAGCGCGTATTCGATCTGCCGGTCGGAGAGGGGACGCTGCGCCCAATCCGTAAAGCGTGCCGATTTGTCGATGCGCGCCTTCGCAAGCTGGCTCGCCAGGGTCTCGTAGCTGGCCGCGTCGCCATAGCCGCAGACCATGGCCGCGACCTGCGTGTCGAACAGCGGGTGGGGCACTTCCCCCGTCATATGAAAGAAGATCTCGAGATCCTGTCGCGCGGCGTGGAACACTTTCAGCAGGCGCGGATCGTAGAGCAGATCGAGAAGCGGCTTGAGGTCGATGCCCGGAGCCAGAGGATCGATCGTCGTCGCCTCATCCGGCCCGGCGACCTGCACTAGGCACAATTGGGGCCAGAAGGTCCGTTCGCGCATGAACTCGGTGTCCACGGTGATGTAGTCCGAGTTGCCAACCCGGGCGCAAAAACTCGCGAGACTCTCTGAATCGGAAATGACTGGCATGGACGAGGCAGGTTTCTAGCGGCCTGCGCAGTCGAGCGCCAGCGCCGTGCGTCTCGGCCGGATGTCTTGACATGGTCGCGCCGAGCGTGTGGTCTTCGCCGCCGTTTTCGGCGCCAGGAGCCTGTTCATGCACATCTACCGGACCCATAATTGCGGACAATTGCGCAAGGAGCATGTTGGCCAGACCGTCCGTCTGTCGGGCTGGGTCCATCGCAAGCGTGACCACGGCAATCTGCTGTTCGTCGACCTGCGCGATCATCACGGCATCACGCAATGCGTGATCGATACCTCAAGCCCGATCTTCGCGTCGCTCGACAGCGCGCGGCCGGAATGCGTGGTCACCGTCACCGGCCCGGTCGTCGTGCGCTCTCCGGAGACGGCCAATGCCAAGCTGGCGACCGGCGCGATCGAGGTCCAGATCCTCGAATTCAAGCTGCAATCCGCCGCCGAGGTGCTGCCGTTCCAGGTCGCGCAGGACGGCGACTATCCCGAGGATCTGCGGCTCCGCTACCGCTTCCTGGACCTGCGCACCGAGCGGCTGCACGCGAACATCGTGCTGCGGTCGCAGGTCATCTCGTCGATCCGCCAGCGCATGATCGCGCAGGGCTTCATGGAGTTTCAGACGCCAATCCTGACGTCCTCCAGTCCGGAAGGCGCGCGCGACTTTCTGGTGCCCTCGCGGCTTCACCCCGGCAAGTTCTACGCGCTGCCGCAGGCGCCGCAACAATTCAAGCAGTTGCTGATGGTCGCCGGCTTCGATCGCTATTTCCAGATCGCGCCGTGTTTTCGCGATGAGGACGCCCGTGCCGACCGCAGCCCGGGCGAGTTCTATCAGCTCGATTTGGAGATGAGCTTCGTTACGCAGGACGACGTCTTCGCGGCGATCGAACCCGTGCTCGGCGGTCTGTTCCAGGAGTTTTCGCGCGGGCGTTCGGTGACGCCGCCGCCCTTCCCGCGGATCCCCTATGACGAGGCGATGCTCAAATACGGCGTCGACAAGCCCGATCTGCGCAATCCGCTGGTGATCGCGGATGTCAGCCACGTCTTCGCGGGGTCGCAGTTCTCGGTCTTCGCGAAGATCGTCGCCGCAGGCGGTGCGGTGCGCGCCATTCCTGCGCCGAAGACCGCGGAGCGTCCGCGCAGCTTCTTCGACAAGATGAACGGCTGGGCGCAAGAGCAGGGCGCGCCCGGGCTCGGCTACATCGTGTTCGAAGGTGGCGCCGCGAAGGGGCCGATCGCGAAATTCCTGGATGCCGATCAACTCACAAAGCTCAAGGCGGCGGCCGGCGTTGGCGATGGCGATGCCGTGTTCTTCGCCGCGGATCGCAAGGCGGCCGGCGCGGCGAAGCTGGCTGGCGCGGCGCGCAAGCGTCTCGGCGACGAGCTCGATCTGCTGGAGAAGAACGCATTCCGATTCTGCTGGATCGTCGATTTCCCGATGTTCGAGCTCAATGAGGACACCGGCAAGATCGAGTTCAGCCACAACCCGTTCTCGATGCCTCAGGGCGGGCTCGAAGCGCTGGAGACCAAGGATCCGCTGACCATCAAGGCGTTTCAATACGACATCGTCTGCAACGGCATCGAACTCTCGTCCGGCGCCATCCGCAACCATCTGCCCGAGATCATGTACAAGGCGTTTGCCATCGCCGGGTACGGCAAGGAGGACGTCGAGAGTCGGTTCGGCGGCATGCTCACGGCGTTCAAGTTCGGCGCCCCACCGCATGGAGGTTCGGCGCCGGGGATCGACCGCATCGTGATGCTGTTGGCCGACGAGCCGAACATCCGTGAGATCGTCGCCTTCCCGATGAACCAGCAGGCGATCGATCTGCTGATGCAGGCGCCCAATGCCGTCGATGCCGCGCGGCTCAAGGAGCTGCACATTCGGCTCGAACTGCCGCAGGAGAAGAAGAAGACTTGAGAGACTCTAGCCCCGCGCGGTGGCGTGCACGGAGCTAGGCCGCCGGCACGAGACGCGTGCGCTCGATCAGTCCCTGCTCGTTGAACTCGCGCTCCAGCGCGAGGATCGTGCCAACGGGATGGTGGCACAGGGACAGCGCGAATTCGATTTCCGCGCGTGCGACGTCGACTGCGACGGTCGCATCGGGCGCCTGCCAGCAATCGAGGAGATGCGCGGCGAGGCGACGCGCGAGCAGATCGAGGACGTCGAGAGTTGTGGCCGTGACTGCCACCAGAGATCCCGGCCTGAAGCTTTCCAGCCCGAGCCAACTCGCCCGGAACGCTTGTCGCTCTGGTCCCATCAGGCTCGCGGGATCGCGATGCTCGAAACGGAACGTGCCGGTCACGGCCCACTCATCGGCTTCGGCCGGCGGTGCGTAGCGCCGGACATCGGCCGGGGTGGCGCGCAGCATGCGCGGGAAGCGAATCGTCATGGCGGAGTCCGAGGAGCGGTCTATGTTGTGGGGATCGGCACGCTGCCATATTCGGCTGCGGCGTAGCGCGTTTTCCCGACTTGGGCGGAGTTCGATATGGCAAGGCGGTTATTGGGCGTCCTGGTCCTTCTCTGGACCGTCACGAATGGCTTTGCCGCCCCGGCTGCGGAGGCGAATTTGGCGTCGCATCGAGCGGCCTATTCGCTGTCACTCGGCGCCGCCAAGATCACCGGGGTTTCGGCCATCGACGGCGCGATGTCGGTGGATTGGCAGGAAACCTGCGATGGCTGGACGATGGCCCAGCGCATGAGGTTTCGGGTGTTCGACGCCGACGGCGAGTCGATGGACAACGACATCACCTTCTCGAGCTGGGAGGCCCGCGACGGTTTGAGCTATCGCTTCACGATGCGTACGCTGCGCAACGGCGAAGTCGCCGATGAATTGCGCGGACGAGCCACGCTTGCTGGGGCAGGCAAAGGCGGCAAGGCGGTATTCACCGAGCCCGAAAACGAAGTGCTCGAACTGCCGCCAGGGACGATGTTTCCGACCGAACACACGCTGCAACTCATCGATCGAATGAAGCAGGGAGAGCGGAACTTCACGCGAATGGTCTTCGACGGCGCGACAGTCGACGGGGCGATGGACGTCAATGCCGTGATGGGCGCCCCCCTGGCGCCGGATGCTGGCAATGCGGACAAGCGCATCGCCGGAGAGTTGTTGACGAGCCAGTCCTGGCGGGTGCGGCTCGCCTTCTTCCGGACCGATGATCAGCGTGGCACCGAGCCGGAATACGAGACGAGCATGCGGCTCTTCGCCAACGGTGTGGGCCTCGATTTCCTGTTCGACTACCATGAGTTCTCGATCAAAGCGCGATTGGAAAGGCTCGAAGCCGTGCCGCGTCCGCAATGCTGACGGCTCACGCGGTGGGCGGCGGCCAAAGCCACGCCGCGCCGCGCACGCCGCTGGAATCGCCGTGCACGGGTCGGCTCAGCCTCGTGTCGACCTGATCGGAGAAGACCCGATCCTTCCAGAGGATCGGGACGCGCTCGTAGATGGCTGAGAGATTCGACATTCCGCCGCCCAGCACGACGACCTCGGGATCGAAGATATTGATCACCGTGGCGAGGGCGCGCGCCAAGCGCTCGACGTAGATTTCCACGCTGGCCATCGCCGCGGAGTTGCCGGACGCGGCGGAAGCCGCGATCTCGACCGCCTTCGCGCGTTCGCCAGTCCGGCGTTCATGATTCTTGGTGAATCCCGGGCCCGACAGAAATGCCTCAATGCAGCCGGCTCGGCCGCACGAGCAAGCGGGGCCGGGGCGTTCGTCGTCGCGCGGCCACGGCAGGGGATTGTGACCCCACTCTCCGGCGATGCTGTTGGGCCCGCCGATCAGCTTCCCCTCGAACACCAGGCCGCCGCCGACGCCGGTGCCGAGAATCACGCCGAACACGCTGCGTGCACCGCGGCCGCCGCCGTCCACCGCCTCGGATAGGGCGAAGCAATCGGCGTCATTCGCCAGACGAATCGGGCGGTCGAGCAGGGCCGTCAGATCGCGATCGAGCGCATGCCCGTTCAACTCCGTCGTGTTGGCGTTCTTGACCCGGCCGGACGCGGGCGAGATCGCCCCGGGAATACCCACGCCGACGCTGCCGCGCGCGCCAAGCTCGCGCTCCACCTCGCGGACCAGGGCTGCAATCGCGGTCACGATGGGTTCATAGGCGCCGCGGGGCGTTTCGCGTCGTCGACGAAGCCGCTCGCGTCCGCTTCCATCCAGCGCTATGGCTTCGATCTTGGTTCCGCCGAGATCGATTCCGATACGGAGGGCTTCTTCGATTGCCATGGATCAGGCTAAAAGTTACCAATTGTTAAGGAAATATAAGTCACAAAGGGGCGCGGGTTGGGGATTGGCGTTTGCTTTCCGGCCGCGCGCCGGAGGGCATGCAAGTCCTCGCGATACTTGGCGGCTCTCGTGCCGCGGAAGGCGAAAATGTCTAAGACCGTGCTGATCGTAGAAGACAACGACCTCAACATGAAGCTCTTCCACGATCTTCTTGAGGCGCATGGTTACGATACGCTCCAGACCAAGGATGGCCTCGAGGCCATGAAGTTGGCGCGCGATCATCGCCCGGATCTGATCTTGATGGACATCCAATTGCCGGAGATCTCAGGTCTCGAAGTGACGAAGTGGCTGAAGGAGGATCCCGATCTGCGGACGATCCCGGTCATTGCCGTTACGGCATTCGCGATGAAGGGTGACGAGGAAAAGATCCGTCAGGGCGGATGCGAGGCGTACATTGCCAAGCCGATCTCGGTCACGAAGTTTCTGGAGACGGTTGAGCGTTTCCTGAACTGATGAATTCCTCCGTTCGGTAATGGGGCTGGTTCGGTCATGACAGCGCGCGTTCTCGTCGTCGACGATCTGGCGCCCAATGTGAAATTGCTCGAGGCACGACTGACGTCGGAGTATTTCGACGTCTTGACCGCGTCGAGCGGAGCGGAGGCGCTGAAGATCGCCGGCGAGAGCCCGCCCGATATCATCCTGCTCGATGTGATGATGCCCGGCATGGACGGGTTCGAATGCTGCCGGCGCCTCAAGGCCGATGCGCGCACGCGGCACATCCCCGTTGTCATGGTGACGGCTCTGTCCGAGTCCGAGGATCGCGTTCGCGGCCTCGAGGTGGGCGCAGACGATTTCCTCACGAAGCCGGTGAATGACGTCGCGCTCTATGCGCGGATCCGCTCGTTGGTGCGGCTCAAGATGCTTGCCGATGAATGGCGGCTGCGCCAGATCACAAATCTGCAACTGGATCCCGGCGGGATGTCAGGTGCGGGCAATGAGGATTCTGCTGAGAGAGCCCGTGTCTTCGTCATCGACGAGAACGCCACCCACATCGATCGCATCCGCCGCGCTCTCGCGGCGGATGGTGACACCGTGGAGATCGCGACCGATCCCGAGGGCGGCTTGAGCGTCCTGGCCGAGCAGGATTTCGATCTCGTCATCGTCAGTCTTCTGCTGCGCGACGCCGATGGGCTCCGACTTTGCGCTCGCATCAGAGGCCAAGCCAAGACACGTGGGCTGCCGATCCTCGCGCTCATCGAACAGGGCGATCATGAGCGCCTGGCCCGGGCACTGGACATCGGGATCAATGACTATCTCGTGCATCCGATCGATCGCAACGAATTGCTGGCGCGCGTGCGCACGCAGGTGCGGCGGCGGCGCTATCAGGATCGCCTCCGCGCGACCCTCGAGCAGAATGTCGCCGCGGCGTTGACGGACAGCCTGACCGGATTGCACAACCGGCGCTACCTGAGCCGACACCTCGATGGGCTGCTCGCAGATGCGCGCAAGAACGCCAAGCCGCTCGCGCTGCTCATGGTCGACATAGATCATTTCAAGAGCGTGAACGACACCCACGGACACGCGGTCGGTGACGAAGTGATCCGTGTCGTGGCGAACCGGCTGCAGCAGCATGTCCGCAGCTTCGACACGATTGCGCGCTGGGGCGGCGAGGAATTCGTCGTCGCGATGCCGGACGCGAGTCTCGACGTCGCGACGACCGTCGCGGAGCGTCTGCGGCGAAAGATCGCCGCGGCGCCCGCACGCATGGATTCAGAAGGTCTCGAGCTGCCGATCACGGTCAGCATCGGCATCGCCGTGGCAAGCAACGACGGAGCCGCGGAATTGCTGCAACGCGCGGATGCCGCGCTCTATGCGGCCAAGCGCGCCGGGCGCAACCGTGTGGCAAGCTCCGGCGAGAGCGAAGGCTCTAAGGATGCTCTGGCGTCCTGATGACGCGGGGCGAGATTCTTAGCTTGTAGCAGAAGGACTTGTAGCAGAAGGAACAGTTCTTGCGGCCGGCGTCGTCGCGCCGGCCGGTCTGCCCTGTTCGACTATTTGATCTTGGATTCCTTGAACTCGACGTGCTTGCGCGCGACGGGATCGAATTTGCGCAGCGTGAGCTTCTCGGTCGTCGTCTTCGGGTTCTTCTTTGTGACGTAAAAATACCCGGTGTCGGCGGTGCTGATCATCTTGATGAGCATCTGCTTTGACTTCGCCATGATGGCCTCGGTTCAACGGTCAATGGAACGGGGGCGGAACATACAAGCCGCCGCCCGCCTGTCAAGCGACGGGCCCCGGCTTGCGCGGGCGACCCGGCTACCGGGCGGTCGCCAGGGTGGCCGTGCTGGCCAGTGCCGCAGCGTGGAGGTTGCGGTCAGCTAAGATGCTCTTGGCGAGTTCCAGGTCGCTGTCCCGATCCGCCGTATCGGCCGGGCAGGCGGTGCTGCGCAGCTGGCGACGTCCCTCCGCGTCGTCCGGCCCGACCGAGCGCCAGCGCGCCGCCGCCGCACGGTCGACAAAGCGGCCGCTGCGCAACTGGTCGAGCAGCGCAGGGATGCTGTCGCGGCCGCCGCTGGTGCAGAGATGGGGCAAAACGCCGAGTTCGGCGAGTGCATAGCCTGACGGGGCGTGAAAGCGCGCAGAGGTCAGCACGATCTCACCCTCATTGGGCAAGGTCAGGATCGATTGCACCGATCCCTTGCCGAAGGAATTGGTCCCGATCACGACCGCGCGGTTGTGATCCTGCAAAGCGGCGGCCACGATCTCGGATGCCGAGGCCGAATTGCCGTTGATGAGAACGACCAACGGGATCCTCTCGCCGATGTCGCCGCGCCGCGCGAAGGATTCCTGGGTCAGCGCCCGATGGCGGCCGCGTGTGCTCACGATCGAGCCTTCGGACAGGAACAGATCCGAGACATAGATGGATTGGTCGAGATAGCCGCCGAAATTGTTGCGCAGATCGAGGATGATCCCCGCAAAACGTGGACCGATTTCGCTTTCGGCGCGTCGCACCGCGTCGACCAGAGTCTCGGTTGTCTTCGGGTTGAATCCCGAGAGCCGGATATGCGCAACGTCGCCCACCCGCCGATAGGCAACGGTCTGGGGCACGATGTGCGCGCGCACCAGCGCCACGCGCAGCGGTTGATCCATGGCGGCACGCGTCACTTCGATCGTGACGGGTGCGCCGGCCGCGCCCCGCAGACGACGCACGACGTCGCGTGACGTCATGCCCGCGGTTGTCTCGCCTTCGATCGTTACGATGCGGTCGTCGACCTTGAGCCCGGCGCGGGCCGCCGGCGAATCGTCCATGACATTGGCGATCCGAACGCCGCCGGACTCGGTATCGATCGTGACGCCGATGCCGCCGAAGCCCTCGCGCTGCGTGCGCTCTTCGCGTGCAGATTCCGGCGAGTTGTAGCGGGAGTAAGTGTCGAGACTCTTCATCGCGCCATCGAGGAAGAGCTTGTAGGTCGCATCGGCCGACAATTCGAGCAGCGTCGCGGACCGCGCACGCCCGGACTCGAGTGCGATGACGGTCGCGTTTCCCCAAGCCGCGGCGCCCGGCGCGATGGCATTGACGCGCGAGATGTCCCCGCCGCGGCCTTCGATCTCCAGCATGTCGCCCTTGCGGCGCATATGAAGCGCCGTGTCCACACGCGCGACGCTGGCAAGCCCGGACTCGACCAGCGCGCCGATGTCGACGGTACGCACGTAGCGGTCCTGGATCTGGTCCAGCGCTGTCGTCAGCACCCGCCGGGCCTGAGCCGGCAGTTGGACCGAGCCGCGGTCCTCGACCGCGGTCGGACCACCGCACGCAGCGACCAGCGCGAAGAGGCCAGCCCAGATCAGGCGGCGCGGGGCACGTTGAATCCTGGACATCATCCCTTTATCCCGGCAGCCCATTGCCAGCCTATCACGGCGCCCTTGACGCGGGGCAGAAGCAGAAGAGTCAGGAGCAAGGTGAAGGGCACCCAGATTGAGGCTTGTATCCAGAGTGCTGGAGCAAACCAGCGCTCGCTCATCAGGACGCATGGCACCACGACGTGGCCAACGATGAAGATGGTGAAGTAAGGCGGCGCATCATCGGACCGGTACTCGCCGAGGGGCAGGTCGCACTGGCTGCAATGCGCGCGCACCGTCAGGAATCCGTCCAGCAGCCCACGCCCGCCGCAGCGCGGGCAGCGACTGCGGAAGCCGCGCCACATGGCATCGAACCAGCGTCCGGGTGACCCTTCGGCGGCGAGGTGGGGAGGAGGCGTCTCGACCTTCATGAATGATCTGGAACATAACTCCTGAAGTGGTGAAAACCCCCTGAAAAATCCGAAACCGATCATCGACGTCGGCGCGGGACTCCACGGGGATGGCGCGACCGCCCCGGCGGGTGTTTGGGCTGTTGTGTCTTGGCCGTCAGACCCTCGATTTCGAAACGCAGGGCGCCGGTGACCGGCGCGACTTCCAGCAGCCGCACGACGACGCGATCGCCGAGCGAGAGGCGTTGTTGTGGCCCGTCGAGCTGATGCCCGGCGGGATGTAGAGTCCAGCCGCGGCCGGGAAGGCTCGACATCGGGACCAACCCATCCGCGCCGCTATCCAGCAGGCTCACGAAGATGCCGGCGCGATGCAGCCCAGAGATCCTCGCTGCGAAAGACGCGCCAATCTCGTCGCGAAGGAAGCCGGCGATGTAGCGATCCATGGCCGCGCGCTCGGCGGCCTGCGCCCGACGCTCCGCGCGCGAGACCACTTCGCCGAGGCTGACCAGCGCCTCATGCGCAAGCGCAGTGCCACCGGCACCGAGGCCAAGCGCGTCGATCAACGCGCGGTGCACGACCAGATCGGCGTATCGCCGGATCGGCGAGGTGAAATGCGCGTAGCGCGGCAAGGCGAGCCCGAAATGACCAAGATTGTCGGGGCTGTAGACAGCGAGGGCCTGGCTGCGCAGCACGAGTCCGTTCACCAGAGTCTGGGATGGCTTGCCCGCCGCCCACTGGAGAACGGCGGCCAGCAGAGCGGGCCTGATCACCTGCCCACGAGCCAAGTGGTAGCCCAGCGTGCCCAGCGCTTCGCGCAAGCCGTCGAGCCGCTCGGGGCTGGGCTGATCATGGACGCGATAGAGGCAACCGCGACGGCGCTTCTCCAGCGTCTCGGCGGCAGCGACATTGGCGAGGATCATGAATTCCTCGATCAGGCGATGCGCATCGAGCCGCGCCCGTGGAGCGATCGACGTCACGTTGCCGGCGGCGTCGAGCTTCACTTCACGCTCTGCAAGATCCAGATCCAGGGTCCCGCGCGCGAGCCGAGCGGCGGCGAGCGCACCGAACGCCTGGTAGAGGGCTTGCGCCGGCCCATGCAGGGTGACCGGAATGGCATCAAGATCGCCATTGGCCCAGGATTGCAGCCGATCATAGGTGAGGCGTGCCTTCGAGCGCATCACGGCGCGCAGGAAACGGTGCGAACGCAGCTGGCCGCCGCCGTCGATGCGCAGTTCCGCCACCAGCACGGGGCGGTCTTCGTCGGGGCGTAGCGAACAGAGATCGTTCGACAGGCGCTCGGGCAACATCGGCACGACGCGGTCGGGGAAATAGACGGAGTTGCCGCGACGCTGGGCATCGCCGTCCAATGCGCTGCCCGGTCGGACGTACCAGGCGACGTCGGCAATCGCCACGACGAGCCGCCAGCCGCCGCTTGGGTCCGTGTCCGCTTCCGCGAAGACCGCATCATCGAAGTCGCGGGCATCGGCGCCGTCGATCGTGACCAACGGCAGATCGCGCAGATCGACGCGGTCATGCGCACGGTCATGCGCTGTCGCGGGCGTGATGCGTCGAATCTCCTCGAGCGTCGCGGGCGTGAACTCGACGGGGATCTCATGCAGTGCCACCGCGATGGCGCTGGCGGCGCGCGGCGCGTCTGCCGAACCGAGGCGCTCGAGGAGTTGCGCATTGGGGCGCTCGAAGCGTCTCGTCGCGAGTGGTGTGGCGACGACCAGCTCGCCGTCGTTCACGGCCTCGCTGCCGTCGCCGGTGAGCGCGAATTCCTGCTTTTGGCGTTTGTCGACGGATTCGATGATCCGTCCGACCGAGGTGCGGCGCACGACGCCGACGATCCGTTCGGGAAGGTCCGGTGCGCGGCGCAGCAGCCGCGCGCGCCATGACATGCCGCGGCGCTCGCCGATCCGCACCAGCGCACGCGCGCCGACTTCCAGACCGGCCGTGTCGAAGCGGTTGAGGCGCAAGCGCGGCACGCCGCCGGCGCGGAGCCACTCGACCGGAGAGGCGAGCGCATCGCCGGTCTCCAGATCGATGGCAGTGATGCGCACCAGCAGCACATCGGATGAACTCTGGCGATCCGCCGAGGCGCTCGGCGCCGGCGGAAACAAACCCTCTGCGGCCAAAGTTGCGAGGATCTCCTTGAGCGCAACGCGCTCGCCGCCCTTCAGCCCGAAATAGCGATACAGCGCGCGCTTGTCGGCTTGCGGGTCTTCATGCAGCCGCGCGAGGATCTGATCGCGGCTGACAGGCTGACGCGAATGGGCGCCGCCGGAGCGGGTTCGTGCCAACGCTCAGCCGGCAGTTTCGTCGGCCGGCGTCTTGGCCTTGGGGCGCGATCGGGTCTTGGGCGCGGTCTTCGGTTGGGTCGCCTTGGCCGCCTTCTTCGGTTTTGCTATCGCTTCCGCAACGGGCCCCGCTTCGGCGGCCGCGGCTCTCTTCTTGATCTTCGCTGCCGGTGACTTGGTCGCCGCTGTCTTGGGCGCCGCTTTCTTGGGCGCGGCCTTCTTCGCCGCCGAGGACTTACCCCTGCGCGGCTTGCCACCGCCGGATTTGGCCAAGCGCTCGTCGATAAAGCGGATGGCGTCTTCCAGCGTGACGGTTTCCGGATCACCGTCCTTGGGCAGATTCGCATAGGTCTTGCCGTATTTCACGAATGGGCCGTAGCGCCCGACACCCGCTTCGATCGGCTTGTTGTCCGCCGGATGGGGGCCGACCGCGCGCAGCGGCTTTGCCGGCGAGCCGCCGCGTCGCGCGCCCTTGGGCTGGGCGAGAAGATCGACGGCGCGGTTGATGCCGACGGTAAGCAGATCCTCGGTGCCCGCGAGTGAACGGTAATCCGTGCCGTGCTTGATGTAGGGACCGAAGCGACCAAGCCCGGCCTGGACCTGCTTGCCATCGGTCGGATGCAGACCGATGTCACGCGGCAGGGCGAGCAGCTGCAGCGCGATCTCCAACGTCACAGCATCGGCTTGGAGATCACGCGGCAATGAGACGCGCTTGGGCTTGATGCCTTCGGCGCCTTCGCCAAGTTGCAGATAGAGACCATAGGGGCCCTTGCGCAGACTCACGACTTCGCTGCTGCCGGGATCGACGCCGATCGTCTTGGTGCCCTCGAACCCGTCGCCGGCGCCATCGCCCTTTGCGATCGCGAGCGGCCGGGTGAAGCGGCAATCCGGGTAGCGCGAGCAGCCGACGAAGGCGCCGAACTTGCCGAGCTTGATGGAGATGCGACCGTCGCTGCAGGTCGGGCACTGCCGCGGATCGCGACCATCGGCGCGTTCGGGAAAGAAATGCGGACCGAGCTCGGCATCGAGGGCATCGATCACGTCACTGATCTTGAGTTCCTTCGTCTCGCCCACCGCGGCGGAGAAGGCGGTCCAGAAATCGCGCAGGACGTCTTTCCATTTGACGCGTCCGCCGGAGATGTCGTCGAGATCGGCCTCGACCTTCGCGGTGAAGTCATAGCCGACATAACGCGGGAAATAGCGTTCGAGAAAAGCCGTGACCAATCGGCCGCGATCCTCGGGCGTGAATCGTCGCTTATCGAGCGTGACGTAGCCACGGGTCTGCAGGACTTCGATGATCGAGGCATAGGTCGAGGGGCGGCCGATGCCGAGTTCCTCGAGTTTCTTGACCAGGCTCGCCTCGGAATAGCGCGGCGGCGGCTGCGTGAAATGCTGCTCGGGCTTCGCATCCCCGCGGCGCGGCTGGTCGCCGTCAGTCAAGGGGGGAAGCAGCCGCGACTCGTCATCCTCGCCGTCGGCGGTGTCGTCGCGTTCCTCGCGATAGACGACGAGGAATCCTTCGAAGACGACGATCGAGCCCGTTGCGCGCAGCACGGCCTTGCCATGCGCGGCGGCGATGTCGACGGCGGTGAGATCGAGCGCGGCGGATTCCATCTCGCTCGCGATCGTGCGGCGCCAGATCAGCTCGTAGAGCCGCAGCTGATCCGCATCGAGATGCTTTGCCACGTGCTCGGGGCGACGGAAGAGATCCGTCGGGCGAATGGCTTCATGCGCCTCCTGGGCGTTTTTCGCCTTGGTTTTCCAGGCGCGCGGCGCGTCGGGGAGAAACTTGTCGCCGTATTGCTCGCCGATCAGCTTGCGCGCGGCGGTCACGGCCTCGTTCGACATCGTCACGCTGTCGGTTCGCATATAGGTGATGAGGCCGACCGTCTCTCCCCCGAGCTCGACGCCCTCATAGAGCTGCTGCGCGAGGCGCATGATCCGCGACGCGCCGAAGCCGAGCTTGCGCGATGCGTCCTGTTGCAGCGTCGAGGTGGTGAAAGGGGGCAGCGGATTGCGTCGGACGCGTTTCTTGTCGACACGCGCCACGGTGAAGGGATCACCGGTGGAAATCGTTTCGACGGCGCCGAGTGCCTGCGTGTCGGTCGCGAGGTCGAATTTCTCGAGCTTCTTGCCGTCCAGTTCCGTGAGCCGGGCGGTGAAGGGGCTCCCGCCTGGCGCCGTGAAGGCGACGTCGACGGTCCAGTATTCCTGGGACTTGAAGCGCTCGATCTCGGTCTCGCGTTCGCAGATCAGGCGCAAGGCGACCGACTGGACCCGGCCAGCGGATTTGCTGCCCGGCAGCTTGCGCCACAGCACGGGCGACAGGGTGAATCCAACAAGATAGTCGAGAGCACGGCGCGCCATGTAGGCGTCGACCATGTCGCCATCGAGGTCGCGCGGATTGCGCATGGCCTCGAGCACGGCCGATTTGGTGATCTCGTTGAAGACCACGCGCTTGACCGGGATCGCCTTGAGCTTGCGCTGCTCGTCCAGGACTTGGCGCAGATGCCAGGAGATCGCCTCGCCTTCGCGATCCGGGTCGGTCGCGAGGAACAACGCCTCCGCGCCCTTCAGCGCCTGGGTGATCTCGCCAAGCGGACGGCGCGCCCGATCGCCGACTTCCCAGTGCATGGCGAAGTCGTTGTCGGGCTCGACGGCGCCGTCCTTGTCACGCAGATCGCGCACATGGCCGTAGCTCGCCAGCACCGTGTATCCGGCACCGAGATACTTGTTGATGGTTTTTGCCTTGGCGGGCGACTCGACGATAACGACCTTCATGGCACCTTTGAAAAAGTTCCAACCGAAGGTGAGTTCATCCGGTTAACAGGCTGTTAAAAAACCAAACTCACCTGGTTCCCAGGGTGTCGTTGCAGCCGTCCGGAGAGCTCAAGCTCAAGCAGCACGGCCAAGAGGATGGACGCGGAGACATTGCACCGTCGCACCAGTTCGTCAACCGGCGTGGGTTCCGACCGCAAACCGCAGAGCACTTTTTCACGTACGGCATCCACCTGATCGGCTGAGGGAATCTCGCGCTTCAGGGGCGCATGTGCCGGGTCCCGCAATGTAGGCGCCACGCCCGAGATGGCGGCCAGAACGTCGTCCGCGCAGGTCACGAGCTGGGCGCCGTCACGAATGAGGGCATTGGGCCCGCTGGCACGCGGATCGAGGGGAAATCCCGGCACGGCCAAGACTTCGCGGCCCTGGTCCAAGGCGGCGCGTGCCGTGATCAGCGAACCGGAACGCAGCGTTGCCTCCACGACGACGATAGCCAGGGCGAGCCCGGAGATGATCCGGTTGCGACGCGGAAAGTGAGGTGCGCGGGGCTCGAGGCCGAGCGGCATCTCGCTGACCACGGCGCCGCCACCGCCGCAGATCGCGGCATGGAGGTCGCGGTTCTCCGCCGGGTAGACCACGTCGACACCGCCCGCTACCACGGCGACCGTCGCGCTCGGCGTTGCGCCGCGATGGGCAGCCGTGTCGATTCCCCGCGCCAGTCCGGAGACGACCACCAATCCGGCAGCGCTGAGGTCGGCTGCCAGCCTGGTCGCAAAGCGTTGACCATTGGCGGAGGCGTTGCGCGCGCCCACGATCGCGACGCAACGTCCCGTCAATCGGTCGGCGTCGCCGCACACGCTCAGCACCGCGGGCGCGTCGGACACCGTCATCAGCATCGCCGGGTAGCCTGCCTCGCCCCAAACCAGCATCTTGCCGCCGACGCGGCTCAGCGCCTCGGCCTCGCGCTCGATCGTGGCTGCCGCGGTCGGACGCACGACCCGACCACCGCGCCGTGTGAGTTCCGGCAGCGCCGCGATCGCGGCGGTCGCGCTGCCAAAGCGCTCGAGCAATTGGCCGAAGGCGACCGGCCCGACATAGGGCGTGCGCGCCAGCCGCAGGCGCGCGAGCCGTTCCTGGGGCGTGATGTCCGTGGGATTGGAGGCGAGGGGCGGCGCCACAGGGCACGCCGTCGAGTCAGTTCTTGCCGATCTTGGCTTCGGTCCCCGCGAGCAGGCGACGGATATTCGTGTGGTGCTTTGCCCAGATTGCGACGGCGACCAGGGCCGCGAACATGGCCAGCTGCCGATCGCCGATCGCCTCTGCGCCGGGAGTCCAGAGCAGCGGAAGAAAGAGGGCCAGTATCGGCGCGGCGGCGAAGGACATGAGCGACGCCACCGAAGACATCCGCACGACCACCGCGATCAGCAGCCACAGCAAGCCGCAGGCCAGCCCGATACGCCAATCCAGCGCCAGCAAGACGCCAAGCCCGGTCGCGACTCCCTTGCCGCCACGAAAGCCGAGCCAGACAGGAAAGAGATGGCCGAGCACGGCGCCATATCCCGCCATCAGAGCGCTGTCGGGACCTGCATAGCGCCCGGCGATCCACACGGTGACGAACCCCTTTGCCGCGTCGAGCAGCAAGGTCAACGCCGCCAGTCCCTTGCTTCCGGTACGCAGCACATTGGTCGCGCCGATATTGCCCGAGCCAATGCTGCGGATGTCGCCTAGTCCGGCAAAGCGGGTCAGCACCAATCCGAAGGGGATCGCGCCGAGGAGATAGCCAAATACCAGCGCGGCGGTGAGGTAGGGCCATGCATAGGCCCAGCTGATCGGTGCGGGCATCTCTCAGCGCTCCAGGTGGAAGATCGACTCGCCATTGACCAGAGTCCGCATCACACGCCCCTGAACGGGACGACCGTCGAAGGGGGAATTCTTGGACTTCGAGCGAAACTCGGCTTCGCGGATCTTCCACGCCCGCTCGGGGTCGAAGACAACGAGGTCCGCCGCGGCGCCCTTGGCCATGCGGCCACTCGGCAGTTTGAGGATCGTGGCTGGCGTCACGGTCAGGCGGCGCAACAACTCAAGCAGCGACAGGCGCTTCGTGTGGACCAGTTCCAGGGCGACGGTGAGGAGCGTTTCGAGGCCAATCGCGCCGGCCGCGGCCTGCGCATAGGGCAAACGCTTGGAGTCCTGGTCGTGCGGCGCGTGATCGGAGGCGATGACGTCGATCGTGCCGTCCGCGACGCCTTCGGCGACGGCTTGCCGATCGCTTTCGGTGCGCAAGGGCGGAGTCAGCTTGGCGAAGCTGCGATAGTCACCCACGGCAAGTTCGTTCAGCGAGAAATAGGGCGGCGCCGTATCGCAGGTGATCGGCAGTCCATTCTTCTTGGCGGCGCGTATGGCATCGATCGCGGCGGCCGTGGACACATGGGCGAAGTGCAGCGGCGCGCGCGTCAATTCCACGAGCCGGAGATCGCGTTCGATCATCATCACTTCAGCGATCGCCGGCGCCGCGGGGAGCCCGAGCCGCGTTGCAATCTCGCCTTCGGTCGCGCAGGCATTGCGCGTCAGCGTCGGCTCTTCGGGATGCTGGATCACGATGCGGCCGACCATTCGCGCGTAGCTCAGCGCACGGCGCATCATCGTCGGGTTGGCGACGGCCGATAGAGCGTCGGTGAACCCCAGCGCGCCCGCTTCGGCGAGCAGGCCGAACTCGGTCATCTCGCGGCCCTCGAGGCCGCGCGTGACGGCGGCATGGGTGAAGATCTTGACGCGGCTGTTCTCTCTCGCGCGACGGGCGACGCTCTCCACCAGCGACGGATCGTCGATGACGGGATTCGTGTTCGGCAGCATCACCATGGAGGTGACACCGCCCGCGGCAGCCGCGTTGGCGGCCGACGCGAAGGTTTCCTTGTGCTCTTCACCAGGCTCGCGCAACTGGACGCGCATGTCGACGAGACCCGGCGCGAGCACGGCGCCGGCACAATCCACTGCTTCGATCCCCGAGCTGCCGAGCGCCTCGGCACGCGCGAGATGGGCACCCCAGTCGGCGATCATGCCATCCGCGACGACGACGCCGCCAAGCATGTCGATTCCGGTCGCGGGATCGACGAGCCGCGCGTTGACATACGCGATCGGCGGGCCGCCACGGCGTCCGGGATTGCGCGTCGGCGAATGCATCGTGGCGGGCTTCATGTCGCGACCGGATTGTTGGAGCGCAGCGTGCGCGTCAGGAGATCGAGGCACGCCATGCGTACGGCGACGCCGATCTCAACCTGCTCGCGGATCAGCGAGCGGTCCAAATCGTCCGCCAATTCGCTATCGATCTCGACGCCACGGTTCATCGGACCGGGGTGCATGACGAGGGCATCGGGCTTCGCGGCCGCGAGCTTCTCGCGATCGAGGCCATAGAAATGGAAGTATTCGCGTACCGACGGCACGAACGATCCCTGCATGCGCTCGGTCTGCAGGCGCAGCATCATGACGATGTCGCATCCCCCGATGCCTTCGCGCATGTCATGGAAGATCTGCACGCCCATGCGTTCGATCGAGGAAGGGATCAGGGTGGGCGGTCCGACCACGCGCACGCGCGCGCCCATGGCCGTCAGCAGATGGATATTCGAGCGCGCGACGCGGCTGTGCAGGATGTCACCGCAGATCGCGACTTCGAGCCCCGCGAGGCGGCCGCGGCGCCGACGGATCGCGAGGGCGTCGAGCAGCGCCTGGGTCGGGTGCTCATGCGTGCCGTCACCGGCATTGATGACCGCGCAGTTCACTTTCTCGGAGAGCAGCTTGACCGCGCCGGAGTCGCCGTGGCGGACGATGAGCACGTCGGGCAGCATCGCGTTGAGGGTCATCGCGGTATCGATGACCGTCTCGCCCTTCTTCACGGATGACGATTCTGCGGACATGTTGATGACGTCGCCGCCCAGCCGCTTGCCCGCGAGTTCGAACGATGTCCGCGTCCGGGTCGAACTCTCGAAGAACAGATTGATGATCGTGCGCCCGCGCAGCACGCTGGATTTCTGCCGGTCCAGCGCGCGGTTCTGCTCGACATACGCGGCCGACAGATCGAGCAGCAGCGTGATGTCCTCGGGCGACAGGCCTTCGATGCCGAGGAGATGGCGATGCCGATAGCCGCCGGCGCGCGCGGGCGGCGATGCAGTCTCGGAGGGCGAGTTCTCTGATTTCATGGTTAACCGCCTTTTACTCTTCGTGCATCGGCAGCGGCAAGAAGTCCGCAGGAAGGAGACCGCGGTGCGGACGGGTCGGGATCGTCTACCTGCTTCGCATTACCACCTCTACCGCTCCTGAGCCGCGTGGGGTGCCTCGGCGCGGAAACGCTCGAGCAGGTCCTGAAGAATGCGCGCCGCCGCCGCCTGATCGATCACCGCCTCGCGTTTGCGCCGTTTCACGCCGACGGCGCGCATCTCTTCCTCAGCGGCATAGCTGGACAAGCGCTCGTCCCAGAAGCTCAGTGGCAGGTCGATCCGCTGCAGCAGGTTGCGCGCGAAAGCCCGGCAGCGCTGCGCGCTCGGCCCTTCGCTGTCGTTCATGTTGAGTGCGAGGCCGACGACAAAGCCACCGACATTCCAGTGACGTATGAGCTCCTCGATCCGCAGCACGTCGCGCGTCCAGACCGATCGGCGGATCGTCTCGATCGGCGAGGCCAGGGTCAGGCCGGGATCGGAGACGGCGATCCCGATCGTCTTGGTTCCGACGTCGAAGGCCATGAGGCGGCTGCGCTTGCTGAGCGCGGCCGGCAGGTCGCTCGGGTTGCAGATCGCCATGTGAGACGTGTAGCTTCCGCCGCCAATCGCGAGCCGAAAGGCTCGTCACGCTGAACGTCAAAACGGATTACCCCATGTCGCTCGACAAAGCCACGGTGGCGCGCGTCGCCACGCTCGCTCGCATCAAGGTGCCGGATTCCGACCTCGACAAGATGGCGGGCGAACTCCAGGGCATCATGAGCTGGATCGAGCAACTCCAGGAGGTTGATACATCAGGGGTCGAGCCGATGAGTTCGGTGGTCGAGCATGTGCTCAATCAACGAACGGACAAGGTGACCGATGGCGGCTATGCCGATGCGGTGACCGTGAATTCAGCCGATCGCGTGCAGCTTGGCGATGGCGCCTTTTTCGTCGTGCCGAAGGTGATCGAGTAATGGCTGCGCTCACGGATCTGACCATCGCTGCCGCGCGCCGCGGCCTGGCGGCCAAGGAGTTTTCGGCGCGCGACCTGACCCAGGCGCATGTCGACGCCATGGCCAAAGCCCGCGGCCTCAACGCCTTCATCACGGAGACGCCGGCGCAGGCGCTCGAGATGGCCGGCGAAAGCGACCGGCGCCTCGCCGAGGGCGATGCCGGCGCGCTCGAAGGAATTCCCCTGGCGATCAAGGATCTGTTCTGCACGAAGGGCGTGCAGACAACAGCGGGCAGCAAGATTCTCACCGGCTTCGTGCCGCCCTATGAGTCGACGGTGTCGCAGAATCTGTGGAACGCCGGCGCGGTCATGCTGGGCAAGACCAATCTCGACGAGTTCGCGATGGGGTCGTCCAACATGACCTCGGCCTTTGGCGGCGTGAAGAATCCCTGGCGGCGCAAGGGCGAGGCGCGTGATCTCGTGCCCGGCGGTTCATCCGGCGGTTCCGCCGCCGCGGTCGCGGCACGGATCGCGATGGGCGCGACGGCGACGGACACCGGCGGTTCGATCCGCCAGCCCGCTGCATTTTGCGGCGTCGTCGGGATCAAGCCGACCTATGGCCGGTGTTCGCGCTGGGGCATCGTCGCCTTCGCGTCGTCGCTCGATCAGGCCGGACCGATCACGCGTGACGTGCACGATGCGGCGATCATGATGCGCGCCATGGCCAGCTACGATGCCAAGGACTCGACCTCGGTCCCGCGCGACGTGCCGGACTACGAGGCGGCGCTGGGCAAGAGCATCAAGGGGCTGCGCTTCGGCATCCCCAGGGAATATCGCCTCGACGGCATGTCGCCCGAGATCGAGAAGCTCTGGGAGCAGGGAATTGCGTGGCTGAGGGAGGCCGGCGCGGAGCCGGTCGACATCTCGCTGCCGCACACGAAATACGCGCTGCCGACGTATTACATCGTCGCCCCCGCGGAGGCGTCGTCGAATCTCGCACGCTACGACGGCGTGCGTTTCGGCCTGCGCGTTCCCGGCAACTCGATCGAGGAACTCTACGAGAATACGCGCGGCGCGGGGTTCGGCGCGGAAGTGCGCCGCCGCATCCTGATCGGCACCTACGTGCTCTCGGCCGGGTATTACGACGCCTATTATCTCAAGGCGCAGCAGGTACGCGCGTTGATCGCGCGCGATTTCACCGAGGCCTACAAGCGCTGCGACGTGATACTGACTCCGACCGCGCCGTCGGCAGCCTTCGCGATGGGCGAGAAGATGGACGATCCGGTGGCGATGTATCTCAATGACGTGTTCACGGTGACCGTCAATCTGGCCGGTCTGCCGGGAATTTCACTGCCGGCTGGCCTGTCGAACGAGGGGCTGCCGCTCGGGCTGCAGCTCATTGGCCGGGCCTTCGACGAGGAGACGCTGTTCACCGTCAGCCATGTCCTCGAACGCGCCGCCGGATTCACCGCGCGGCCGGGGGCCTGAGCCATGATGATCACAGGCAGGACCGGTGATTGGGAGATCGTGATCGGCCTCGAGGTTCACGCGCAGGTGGTGTCACAGGCCAAGCTGTTCTCCGGCGCCCCCACCGCTTTCGGCGCCGAGCCGAATACCCAGGTCAGCTTCGTCGATGCGGGTTTTCCCGGCATGCTGCCGGTGATCAATCGGGTCTGCGTCGAGCAGGCGATCCGCACCGGGCTCGGCCTCAATGCGGTGATCAACGAGGTGTCGATCTTCGACCGCAAGAATTATTTCTATCCCGATCTGCCCTCGGGCTATCAGATTTCGCAGTACAAGCGCCCGATCGTCTCCGAGGGCTGGATCGACATCGATCTGCCCGACGGCGAGACCAAGCGCGTCGGCATCGAGCGGCTCCACCTCGAGCAGGACGCCGGCAAGTCGATCCACGATCAGCATCCGCAGAAGACCTATATCGACCTCAATCGCGCCGGCGTCGCGCTGATGGAGATCGTCTCGAAGCCGGAACTACGCTCGCCCGAGGAAGCGGGCGCGTATCTGCGCAAGATTCGTACGCTGGTGCGCTATCTCGGCAGCTGCGACGGCAACATGGACGAGGGGAGTCTGCGTTGCGACGCGAATGTTTCGGTGCGCAAGCCCGGCGCGGAACTCGGCACGCGCTGCGAGATCAAGAACGTCAACTCGATCCGCTACGTCGTGCAGGCGATCGAATACGAGGCGCGCCGACAGGTCGAGATCATCGAGGACGGCGGCTCGATCCGACAGGAGACGCGGTTGTTCGACAACAGCAAAGGTGTCACGCGCACAATGCGCTCCAAGGAACACGCGCATGACTATCGCTACTTTCCCGACCCCGATCTGCTGCCGCTGGTCCTCGACCCGAAATTGATCGCCGAGATCAAGGCGAAGCTGCCGGAACTGCCGGACGTCAAGAAGGCGCGCTTCGTGGCCGAGTACAAGCTGTCGCCCTATGACGCGAGCGTGCTCGTCGCGGAGCAGGAGAGCGCCGCGTTTTTCGAGGTGGTCGTACAAGGTCGGAAGGATCCCAAACTCGCAGCCAATTGGGTGATCGTCGAACTCTTCGGCGCGCTCAATCGCCTGGGCAAGGACATCGCAACATCGCCGATCTCGGCCAGGCAGCTCGCCGGCATGCTCGATCTCCTGGAGAACAACACGATCTCCGGCCGCATCGCGAAGGACGTGTTCGGCTTCATGATCGAGAGCGGCAAGGATGCCGCGACCATCGTCGCGCAGCGCGGCCTCGTGCAGGTCACCGATAGCGGTGAGATCGAAGCGGCGATCGACAAGGTGATCGCGGACAATGCCGCGAAGGTCGCGGAGTACCGCAGCGGCAAGCCGGCTCTGTTCGGCTGGTTTGTCGGTCAGGTCATGAAATCGACCGGTGGCAAGGCAAACCCGGCGGCCGTCAACGAGATCCTGAAGAAGAAACTCGCGGGCTGAGCGGATCGACGCATCACCCTGTTGATGACTTGCGTCTCGACAGGTCAGTCGTAGTCGCGTACGCGTCGTCCATGAACGGCGTGCCGCCATGCTGCGGTGGTGACGCTCAGAACAGGTGAGGCGAGGAGCCCATGGCAAAAGCAAAGAAGGCCACGAAGAAGGCCGCACCCAAGGAAGCCAAACGCAAGATCCTCAAGGCCACGCCGACCATTCGCGTCGCGGCTGTGAAGAGTGCGAAACGTGCGGCCAAGGGCGCACCGATCAAGAAGTCGAAACCCGTGACCGCGCCCGCCAAGGAGCGCGTGCCGGGGCGGCCGATTCTGCACGGCATGTTTCTCTCTCTCCCGTCCTGCAAGGTCGGTCTCGCTCTGACGATGATGGACGTGCCGTTCGACTACCGGCACGTCGATGTGACGAGCGGCGCGCAGAAGACGCCCGCGTTCCTCGCCAAGAACAGGTTCGGGCAGGTTCCGGTGCTCGAGCATGACGGGCATTTCCTGTCGCAGTCGAATGTCATCCTTCAGTATCTGGCCGATACCTACGGCAAGCTGGCCGGGCGGAGCGCCGCCGAGGAGATCCGTATTGCCGAATGGTTGCAATGGGACCAGGACCGGATGGCGAGTCTCGGGATGGCGCGCGCCTTCACCCGCTTCCCGCAGACGAAGCCGTCCGACCAGGCGTTGGAGTTCGTGACCAAGCGTGGCGAGCAGGCGCTCGATTTCCTCGATCGCCATCTCGGCGCCAGCAAGTTCATCGCGGGGCCTCAGGCGAGCATCGCCGATATCGCGATCTTCGCCTGGGTCGCCACTGCCGATGAAGCCGGGATCGCGATCGCACGCTGGCCTAACGTGCAGGCATGGGCCGAGCGCTTCATGAAGCTGCCGGGCGCCAGCCATCCCTACAATGCGATGCCCAAGCAGGACCGCATCGGGAACTGACCGGCCTCGCAGCGGAGCGACGATCGCCATGACCATCGATTTCTACACCTGGTCGACACCCAATGGCCGCAAGGTCTCGATCATGCTCGAGGAATGCGCATTCGCCTACGCGGTGCACAAGATCGACATCTCGAAGAACGATCAGTTCAAGCCGGATTTCCTCGCCATCAATCCGAATTCGAAGATCCCGGCGATCGTCGATCGGGACGGGCCCGGCGGCGCGCCTCTGGCGCTTTGGGAATCCGGTGCGATCCTGATCTACCTCGCCGAGAAGACGGGCAAGCTGCTGCCGACGGAGCCGCGCGCCAAATATTCATGCCTGCAATGGCTGATGTTCCAGATGGCGGGCGTGGGCCCGATGTTCGGGCAGGCGCATCACTTCATGCGCTTCGCGCCCGAGAAGATCGGCTATGCGGTTGAGCGCTACGGCAAGGAAAGCAGGCGCCTCTACGGCGTGATGGACAAACGCCTGGGCGAGGCCGCGTTTCTGGCGGGCGCGGAGTACACGATCGCCGACATCGCGACCTACCCTTGGGTCGCGCGCCATGAATGGCATGGCGTCTCGTTGTCGGACTTCCCGAACGTCAAACGGTGGGCCGGCGCACTCGCGGCGCGCCCGGCGGTGGTCAAGGGTATGGCGATCCCGGCCTGAAGGCCGGCATCGCGCGGTCTCAGGCGGCGGCGATCGCGTCGGCGAGAGAGACCGGAACGCCAACCGGTGCGGATGGCATCGCGCGGCTCGCATCGAGCATGCGCGGCTTGCTGCGGTCTTCGCGCTTCACCTGCGCCGAGAGCGAGAGAATTTCCTTGCGCGCCTGCGTCAGGATCGCCAGCTGGCGATGATCCTCGCGATCGATGACCTGCATGCAGGCCACCCGGTTCTCGATGAGATCCAGCATCATGTCGATTGAACGTCGGCTCAACATCGTCGTTCCTCCAGTGAGACTCCGGCAGAACCGCCGCCCGCATGGGCCTTCTCGAATCTGCAACGACCCCGAGCGTCGGCCAACTTTGTTAACTTCTGGTAAAAGCCCGGGCGTTCCCGGCATGGCCAACCGTTCGCCCGCCATCGAACCGACTCGTTGACCGTCTGCGGATGCACGGCCGTTCGTTGACAGACCGGGCGTGCGTCGCTAGAACCCCGGCATTGCAAACGCCGTGTCAATGTCGCTCTTCGTGCGGAGGGGTGGCCGAGTGGCTGAAGGCGGCGGTTTGCTAAACCGTTATACGGCCCTAAAGCCGTATCGTGGGTTCGAATCCCATCCCCTCCGCCAACCCTCCCTAGAGGACCGCGGCGCCCGAGCGGGCGGCGTCGGCTCGAAACACGGGATGCTCGATGGCGAGCAGCAGAACTCGCGCGATCATTCGATCACCTCGTCGGCGCGCACCAGCAGCGCAGGCGGCAGGGTGACGCCGATCGCGGCGGCGGTCTTCTGGTTGACGACGGTCTCAATCACGGTCGGCAGCTCGACCGGCAGGTCCGCGGCCTTTGCGCCGCCGGCGATGCGTTCGACGAAATAGGCGACGCGCTCGTAGACCTTGCCGATGTTCGCGCCGTAGCTGACAAGGCCGCCGACGTCGCAGAACTCGCGCCGGCCGAAGACGCTCGGCAGGCGCAGGCGCAGCGCGTGATCCGCGATCGTCTCGCGGTTGGCGAGCGTGACCGGATCAGGGAAGCAGGTGAGCGAGTCGCAGCGCGCCGCTTCGGCCGCTTCCAGTGCGGCCAGGACCTCGGCGCGATTGCGCACCGTGTGGACGACGAGCTCGAGCCCGAGCTGTCGGGCCGAGGCTTGCGTGATGCGGCGCTCATCCCGCTCGCCGGGATGGAGCGGGCTCAACAGCACCGCGGTGCGCCGCGCGGCCGGCGCGACCACACGCAGGAACTCGAGCCGCTTGCCGACGAGCTCGAACGACAGCTGCGAGATGCCGGTCGCGTTGCCGCCCGGCCGCGCCAGGCTCTGCACGAAGCCGGCCGCGACCGCGTCGCTGCTGGTGGCGAAGACGATCGGGACGGCGTGCTGGGCGATCGGCACCACTCGCGAGGCGACACCTCCCGCGGCGACCAGGATGTCGATGCGCTCGCGCAGCAACTCGTCGACCAGCGCGGGGAGGCGCTCGAAGTCAAACTCGGCGAAGCGCGTCTTGAGGGTGAAGTCGATTCCCTCGACCCAGCCGACCCGCTGCAGGCCGATGCGCACATAGGCGAGATTGACCTCGGCCGGCCCGCCGCTGGTCAGGTAGCCGAGCCGGACCGGGCGCGCGAGGCGCTGCGCGCGCGCCGGGCGGGCGGCGAGCGCGGCAGCGAACGGGAGCAGCGCGAGAACGTGCCTTCGCTTCATTCGATCACCTCGTCTGCGCGGGTGAGAGGATGGCGCGTGACAGCACCGCAGCAGGCAAGCCAACGAGTTCGGCAATTACTCCTACTCCCTCCACCGTCCGATATCCTGCGCCCTCACCTATCGATAGGGAAGGCGGATAGCAGCAGAGACGAGCGTTCGACTCGCGCGGGATTGTGCTGGTCATGGCGTGTCCATCATGCATCTTCCTGCGCTAGGTTCTCAGCCATTTCGACAGGATGGCGTGCTCGTCCGACGTGAACGTCTCCACCTGCTGGTGGGGGGTTTTTAGCGTGATCGACATGGCAATCTCCGTTGGATAGAACCCAAGAGAGCGCACGCACTCGACGACCAAGGCACCCGGTTCGTTGCCAGTCGGCCTCATCCCGCTTTCACGGTGACCACCTTGCCCGGGTGAGCAGGTTGGCGAGGGCGTGAGCCCTTCTCTTGATGACGGCGATGAGAATGCGGGTGGATGATCCCGAGGTCAATATTGCAACATAAGGAGATTTCATGCGAACCACGATTGCTGCTCTCGCTGTTTTTCTCGGAACAGCTACCCCGCTGGCCGCGGAAGAACTGACGTTTCGATGCAAGTCGGTCGTCACTGCCAGCGAGCCGGAAGTACTCATCGACACATTGAAAGTCGATGTCGCGAAGCAGGAGATCAGCCTTCTGGTATCCGCCACTGGTGGACCTATTAAATAAAGGCAAACGCGCCGACCCGCACCGCTGGAGCGTTGATATCCGACAAGATGACCAATGGATCACCGTTTCCGCAACGCGGTGGGGGATCCCTGTGTTTCGGGGCTTCCTTTTCGCCCATCGCGAAGAGCGCCTTGGCAGTCTCGGCGGGAGGCACGCCGTTGACCTGATGGGTAAGGAATGTGGCGAATAGCTCACGGGCGTTGGCAGGCACCTTGTCTGCGGACCGCTGGCGCGGGACTTCCGCGCTGGACTCCTTTCGCCAGCGGACCACAGCGCGCCACCAGGGCAATCGCATTTCAGATTTGAGCCATGAGGTTTGCGAGGAAAGCGTTGCTCCAACCGGCTCGTTTGATTTTGCGGCGGTTTGAGATTTTGGTTTTTTGGGCATTGAGGATGTTGAG
>Ga0163144_10001099_pt1 | contig 63966 bp, 54 predicted proteins | sample OliLak19BULKMAT1_FD_123175 | JGI IMG/M metagenome (GOLD analysis project Ga0163144, IMG submission 123175) | Freshwater microbial mat bacterial communities from Lake Vanda, McMurdo Dry Valleys, Antarctica - Oligotrophic Lake LV.19.BULKMAT1 | ecosystem: Environmental > Aquatic > Freshwater >...
TGCTTGCGAGGCCGATGTCGTGGCCACCTGGCGCCCGCGCCCCTGATCGCGCGTATGCGATCGCGCCGACGATCGCGAAGCCGAGTAGGCTCGCGGCGCCGATCGCCTGACCGCTCTTCCATACGACGAACGCGACGAGCAGCAGTTGACCGTGCATCAGTCCGATCGGCGTGCGCACGAGCTCGGACGCGAGCGAGCGCAGCTGCGGTGCAGCGACGACCGCGATCGCGATCCCGAACAGGAACGGCGAGCCGAAGCCCGCGAGCATCATGATGCCGGGCAGCAGGCCACGCTCGAGCTCGGAGACCAGCATCGCGAAGAACGAACGCCCGTCGGGTGCGATGGGCAAGAATGCACTCGCCGCAATCACCGCTCCGCACAGGTGCACCAGCGGTCCGAGGCGGGCAACGGGCGCGCGGGCGCGGTCTTCGGGAGCCACGGCACCATGATGGCACGGACACCGGGCCGCTGGGTTGCTACCTTTGATCGGGTGCGGATCCGCAGCATGCTCGTGCTCGCGTTCGTCGCCTGCGCCGGTGGTGATGCCGCCTCGAGCACGACCACGATCGCGTCCAGTATCGGCTCGACTGCGAGCTCGACCGGCGGTGCGTCGCAAGACACGTCCGCGGCGAGCACCGATGACGACACGAGCGACGCGGGCTCCGCGACGATGACGTCGACGGATCCGACGACCACGATGGCAACTTCGGCCGGCGACACCGAGGGCGACACGGGACCGTGCGACGAGACGACGTGGTACTTCGACGGCGATGGCGACGGCCGCGGTGATCCGAACCTCACGATCTCGGCGTGCGAAGCACCGATGGGCTACGTGCCGTTCGGCGACGATTGCGACGACACCGATCCGGCGCGCAATGTCTCGGCGAGCGAGGTGTGCGACGGCGTCGACAACGATTGCGACACGACGGTCGACGAGGCGACGGCGACGAACACGTCGTGCAACGGCTGCACGCTGTTCGCGGTGAACGGTCGGAGCTACGCGTTGTGTCCCGTGGGCGCGTCGTGGGACGGAGGTCGCACGCAGTGCGCGGCTTTCTCGGGGGATCTGCTGCGGCTGGACGACGAGGCGGAGAGCAGCGCCGTCGTGCAGCTCGCGGAGCCGGCGAGCGCGGAGGTCGGCGGGTGGTTCATCGGACTGTCGGATTCCGCGGCGCGCGGGGCGTTCGCGTGGGTCGACGGCGGGGGGCTCGACTTCGCGTCGTGGCTCGCAGGCGAGCCGAACGACGGAGGCGGGGACGAGGATTGTGTGGAGATGGAGCTCGGCGGGGGCGGGTGGAATGACGTCCCTTGTGCCGGCCCCCGAGCGTTCATCTGCGAATCGGGCGGCGCCTGATCCCCGACACCCAGGAAAAAAGTGACGGCCCTTTCGCCAGGCGTCCGGAAAACCCCCGGGATGCGGGGTCCATGACTACGGCACTGATCCTCGCTCGCTTGGGGAAGCGCAGCGAACTAGGGTCGGGAGCCCGGCCGACCGGGGGGGATGCGGAAGGGGGGATCCCCGGTCGGCCAGGCCACACGCGACCCCCACCGTATAGCAAACGGGGACCGCATGCGGTAGAGCTGCGGGCCGATGCGACGGTGGGACTCGTCGCGCAAAGACGTGCACTCGGGTCGGGCACGCCAGCGGAACGCGGTTCGGACAGAGTCACTCCGCGCGGGTGATGGCGAAGCCATTGCGCTCGCTCGCGCCGGTGCGCATCTCGCCCACCAGCCCCGGCTGTCGGCTCGGGTGTCGGCAACGGCGAGCCGTGCATGAGCGTGATCGGCGTGCTGCTCGCCGCCACGCTCGCGTGGGCGCCGGCACCGGTCAACGCGGAGCAGCCAGAGCGCACGTATCGCGCGGTGCGTGCGGTCGATCCGATGGTCATCGACGGCCGCATCACCGAGACGACGTGGGACCTCGCGCCGCGCGACGATCGCTTCGGTGAGCGGCAGCCGGATCTCGGTGCGAAGCCGCCGGTACGCACGACGATGCGTGTCGCGTACGACGACCTCGCGCTTTACGTGTTGCTCGAGTGCGAGAGCAAGCCCGGCGACGTGATCGTGCGAACGCTGCGTCGCGACAATCCCGGGATCTTCTCGGACGACTCCGTCTACGTGAAGCTCGACGCGCAGCACGATCGGCGCACCGGCGTGAGCCTCGGCGTCAACGCCGACGGCGCGCAGATCGACGCGCTCGGGCTCGAGGACGGTCGCGAGTTCCTCACCCAGTGGGATGCGGTGTGGCAGGCGGAGGTCGAAAAGCGCAACGACGGTTTCACGGTCGAGTTCCGGATCCCGTTCGCGATCCTCGGGCTCAAGCGCGCGGACGAACGCGTGATGGGCCTCGAGATCTCGCGCGATCATCCGAGCCGCAACGCGACGTACGACTGGCGTGTGATCGTGCCGCCGCGCAGTCCGATGGCGGCGAGCCAGTTCGGCACGCTGTACGGCCTGAAGAACATCACCGGTCAGCGCGCGATCGAGTACACGCCGTATGGCCTGCTGCGCACGAACTTCCGCCCCGACTTCACCGCCGATCCGGCGCGCCGGCCGAACATCGCGACCGGCGGCGACCTGCGCGTGCAGATCGGCGCCGGCTCGTACGTCGAGGCGTCGGTGCTCACCGACTTCGCGCAGGTCGAGGCCGACGAGGTCCAGGTCGCACGCGATCGATTCCCGCTGTTTTTCCCCGAGCGCCGGCCGTTCTTCGTGAACGGCCTCGAGGTGTTCAACTTCGGCCGCGGCAGCGAGGCGCAGCTCTTCTTCTCGCGGCGCGTCGGTCTCGTCGACGGCAGGCAGGTGCCGTTGCTCGGCGGCGCGAAGGTCTACGGCCGCACCAAGCTCGTGTCCTACGGCCTCTTGCACGTGCAGACGCTCGGCTCGCCGTCCGAGGCGGCACGTGGCCTCGCGTCGACGGTGCCGACGAACGTCAGCGTTGGTCGCGTGCGGCTGCAGGCGACGCGCACGTTCAACGTCGGCATGATGCTGCTCGGTGAGCATCGCTTCGGGCAGGAGGATGCCGACGACGCGAGCGGCGGCATCGACACGCAGCTCATCACGCAGGACGGCAAGATCCAGTGGAGCAGCTTCGTCGCTGGCTCGTGGGTCGCGCGCCCGGGCAGCCCGCGGAGCGTCGACGAGGAAGGAATCCGCACGCCGGCGCTGCCGCCGACCTCGGATGTCGGCGCGAGTGCCTACTCGGCGATCGAGTATCGCGGGCTGTTCGTGCGGCCGTCGTTGCTCTGGCTGTGGAGCGACCGCGACTTCACGCCGGCGCTCGGGTTCTATCGGCGGCCGGGCTCCGCGCGCCAAGAGGCATCGCTGCAGTTCGCACCGCGTCCGCGTGTACTCGGGCTGCGCGAGATCGTGTTCGGCCCGCGCTTCAGTGTCGAGACGACGCCCGACTACGGCGCGCGTCTCGGCCAAGAAGCGAGCAGCTCGCTGTCGCTGAACTGGAAAAACGGCACCAACGTCTCGTACAGCGTCGCGTCGTTCATCGACACCGTGCAGCAGGACTTCCGGCTCTACGGTTACGACGTCGAGGCCCAGACCTATCGCGGGTTCCGGCAGCGCGTCGGCTTGGGCACACCCGAGCGCCAGGTGATCGGTGTCGACGGCAGCTACGAGGCACTGGACCTCTTCGGCGGCTTCGCGCACCAGGCGAACGGCGGCGTCACGGCGCGACTCGGCAAGCACTTCACGATCTCGGGCTCGTACACCCACCTCGTCGGTCGGCTCGCGGACCGCAATGAGAAATTCAATTTCGGCTTCGCGAACGGCGGGATCGACATCGCGATCAACCGCAACCTCGCCTTCGACACGCTCGGTCGACTCGATCTCTCGCCGGGACGTCAGCGCTTCGGCGCGCAGTCGCGGCTGCGGTGGCGCTTCGCGCCGGGTAGCGACGTCTTCTTGGTGTATCGCGCGGAGGAGCCGATCGGTACCTCGCCGGACATGCCGGATCGCGAGCCGTTCCACGAGCTGACGCTGAAGTTCACGTACTACTTGCGTACGTTCGTGGATCGCTAACAAAATGCCTTCGGCCGACCGATCAAGTCCGCCGCGTCCGCGCTCTCGCACCACTGCGTCCACGGCCCGCGGTCCGCCCCGCGCCACTTCATCGCGTCGAGATCCTCCGGCAGCGGCACGTCGTCGACGAGCGTCGCGAGCCTCTTGTACAAGAGCGCATCGTGCCGCGAGCCGGCGAGCGCCGCCGCGAGCCGGTCGGCACCGCGGACCTTCACCGCCCAGTCGGCCGCCCGATCGGGGATCGCCTCGAGGTGCACGTAGTGCCCCAGGAGGGCCCCGGCGGTCTTTTCGCCAAACCCAGGGATCCCGGGGATGCCGTCGGACGTATCACCCACAAGTGCGAGCAGGTCGGCAATGCTCTCGGGTCCGACCCCACGACGTGCCCGCAGCGCGTCCTCATCCACGAGCTTGTTCCGCACGCGATCGATCTGGACGACCCGTGTGCCGACGAGACACTGACCGAGATCTTTGTCCGGCGTCAGGATGCGAACCTGATCGACCGCGTCGCGATGCCGCTTCGCCATCGTGGCGAGTGCGTCGTCCGCTTCCCACCGATCCATCGACCACACCACCAAGCCGAGCGCATGCGCGACGCGTTCGGCCTCGTCGAACTGCGCGAGCAGCTCCGGCGGCACGCCGTCTTCGGTCTTGTAACCGGCGAACAGATCGTTGCGAAACGAGCGGATCGGGTTGTCGAACGCAACGCCGACATGCGTCGCTTCTTCGCTCGCTTCGCCGAGCAGCGTCAGCATCGAGTGCGCGAAGCCGATGCACGCGGACAGCGGACGCCCATCGGCACCCGACCGTGACGGTCGCGGCGAGAAGTGGGCGCGGAACAGCTCGAACGTCCCGTCGACGAGATGCAGACGCATGTCTGCAGTGTCGCTGTTAGGATGGCGAACGTCGTGGGTGATTTCCGAGCGACCTTGCCGATGCAGACGGCCACGCCGGCGAGCTCCGCGGCAAGTGGCGTGGCGTTCGGAACCGACGCCCAGCAGCTTCCCACGACGGTCTCGCCGATGCACGACGAGACCATGCCGACGGTCGGCAACGCGGAGCTCGGACGCGGCGAGACGCAATTGCTCGGGGGCGAGACGCAGCGACGTCCCGCGCCCGAGGCATCGCCGGCCCATCCGAGTGAGCTCATCACTGATCGCGACCTCGCGCTCGAGCGCCAGGAGCACGCGGCCGCGGTGTCGCGCCTGCGCAAGCTCATGCCGCTCGCGTGTGTGCTGTGGCTCGGGTTTTTCGCGGTCGACTTCGTGCTCGCGACCTTCATCGCACCGGCGCCGCTGCTCAGCTACGCGGTGCTGCGCCTGATCGGCCTCGGTCCCCTCGCACTGTGCACGGTGTACCTGCGCCTCGTGCAGGCCCCGAGCCCGCTCGCGCTGCGCCTCGTCGACGGCGTGATGACGGCGAGCTGCGCGGCGGTGCTCACCGACATGTGCCTGCTCTCGGGCGGCCTCACGAGCCCGTATGTCTCGTACATCGTGCTCGTGATGGTCGGCCGCGCTGCGGTGCTGCCGAACCACTGGCACGTCGGCGCCGTGCAGCTCGCTGTGCCCGTGCTGGTCGTGCCGATCGTGTTCCTTACGGCCGCGCCATTTTCCGCCGAGCTCCGCACCCAGCTCGGTGACGGCCACGCGATCAGCGTCGCGTTCTTCTACTTCATGCTGCTGCTTGGAGCTTGGGGCTTGTTGGTGATCGGCGGGCACAACGTCTGGGCGCTCAAGCGCCAGCTCTTCCGCGCGCGCAGCATCGGTCGCTACCGACTCGAGCGGAAGATCGGCAGCGGCGGCATGGGCGAGGTGTGGATCGCGTTCCACGAGCAGCTCCGACGCAACGTCGCGCTCAAGATCCTGCGGCCCGAGTTCGGCACCGACGAGGTCGCCGTCGCTCGTTTCGAGCGCGAGGTGATGACGACTGCGTCGCTCATGCATCCGAACACCGTGCGCATCTACGACCACGGCGCGACCGACGACGGCCTGTGGTACTACGCGATGGAGCTGCTGTCGGGCGAGGACATGTCGGCGATCGTACGGCGTGAAGGCCCGATGCCGCCGGCGCGCGCGGTCCATCTCGCGCTGCAGGCCGCGCGCGCGCTCGGTGAGGCCCACTCGCGCGGCATCGTGCATCGCGACGTGAAGCCGGAAAACCTGTTCGTCGCGACGCTCGGAGGCGAGCGCGACGTCGTAAAGGTGCTCGACTTCGGCATCGCGCGTACCGCCGAGCTCCACGACTCGCGACTCACGACGACAGGTTGGGTCGCGGGCACGCCGGCGTATGTGTCCCCCGAGGCGGCGAAGGGCGACGGTGCGCACGCGCCCGCGGACGTGTACGGCGTCGGCATGGCGCTGTTCTGGGCGGTGACGGGCACCGTGCCGTTCGGCGGAGACACACCGATGCAGGTGCTCGCGAAACAGGTCAACGAGCCGGTGCCGTCGCCGTCGCGTCGGCGTGGCGAGGCGCTGCCCGAGGCGCTCGAGCACCTCATCATGCGCTGCCTCGAGAAAGAACCGTCGGCGCGCTACCGCAACGGATCGGTGCTCGCGGTCGCGCTCGAAGAGATCGCGCGCACGCTGCCTTGGCGGTCGATCGACCAGTCGTCGGCATCGTCGGCCGCGATGCGTGCCCCCGAGATGGCATCGCACTCGACGTAACGAAACCACACGAGTGCATCGACCTCGGCGTCGCCCGTCGGGCGATTCCAGCACGGCGGATTCACGGCCTGCTGTGCGCGGAGCTGCTGCGCGAGCAGGACAGCCTCGGCCATGTAGCGCTTGCGCTCGGCGAGCATGTGCGGCTCCGACATCGGCGCTTCGTGATCGCCGGCCGCGAAGCTCTGCGCCGCCTCCTCGAGCGCCGCGACCGTGAGCTCGATCGGCTCGACGTCCGGAGCAGGGGTTTCGATGTGCTGCCACACGCCATCGGCCCAGCCGAGGCGATACAGCGGCACGAACGCCTCGCCGTGATCCGCGACGAGCTCGACGGCACCGAGCAGGTACTCGAGATCGTCGGCGTTCGCGTAGTACGGCAGCGTCAGCCGCACCCAGCCCGGCTTGATGCCGTCGATGCCACGACGGATGAGCGCCCGGAATCGATCGGACTCGGCGCGATCGATGCCGAGCAGGCGATGACCGTACGGTCCCGCGCACGAGCAACCGGCGCGGTTCTGGATCCCGAACAGATGATCGAGCAGCACGCTCACCAGGTCGTGGTGCAGCCCCTCGATGTTGAACGAGAGGATCGCGAGCCGCGGCAGCGTGTGCGATCCGAGCAGCCGGATCCGCGGATGCTTTGCGAGTCGCGCGACCGCCATCGCCGCCATCTCGATCTCGTGGGCCAAGATGCGCTCGGGCCCGATCATCTGCTTGACCAAGAACGCGGTGCCCGCACGCACGTCACCGACGATCGCGGGCGTGCCGGACTCTTCGCGCTCGTCGAGCCTGTGGGTGTAGTCGATCGCGTCGCGCGACGCACCGGCGACGTAGTGCACCGTGCCGCCGCCGGGACGATCCGGCACGCGCGAGCGGAACAGCTCGCGGCGCGCGACGAGCACGCCCGATGCTTCGGGGCCGCCGATGAACTTGTGGGTCGACAAGAAGATCGCGTCGAGCCGCCGCTCCGGATCGTTCGCGTGCATGTCGATCGGCACGTACGGCCCCGCCGCCGCGTAATCGAAGCACGCGAACGCACCGTAGCGATGAAGGACGCGTGCGACCGCGTCGACGTCGGTGAGCACACCCGTGACGTTCGACGCTGCGGAGAAGCTACCGATCACGAGCCGCTGACCGGCATGGGCAACGAGCTTGCGCTCGAGATCCGCGAGATCGACGCGACCGGCGTCGTCGAGATCGACCTCGATCACCTCGGCGATCGACTCGATCCACGGCAGCTCGTTGCTGTGGTGCTCGTACGGCCCGAGCAGCACCAGCGGGCGCTCGGCGGGCGGGATGTGCTTGGACAGGCCCCAGGCCCGCTCGATCGGCTCGGAGATCACGAGCCCGAGCAGACCGACGAGCTTGTTCACGGCACTGGTCGCGCCGGCGCCGGTGAACAGCACCTCGTCGTCGTCGCCGGCACCGACCGCCTTGTGGATCAGGCACCGCGCCTTCTCGCGCAGCGACGTCATGATGCGGCCGGTCGACGACACCGCGGTGTGCGAGTTCGCGTAAAACGGCCGCACCCTGCGGATCCAGCCCTCGACGAAGTGCAGGTAGCGACCGGTCGCGGTGAGGTCCGCGTAGCAGATCAGGCGCCGACCGAACGGCGTCTCGAGGCATGCGCGCCGGCCGACCTCGTGGCTACGAATGAACGCCGCGACCTGCTCGAATTCCACGCCAACAACTTAGCACGACGCGTCAGATCGAGCAGAACGCCTCGTAATCGATGAGCTCGATCTGCTCGGGCGGCTTGCTGCACACGCGGCAGTGTGGATCCTTGCGGAGCTTGAGCGTGCGGAACTTGGTCGCGAGCGCGTCGAGCACGATGAGCCGCCCCGACAGGGTCTCGCCGATGCCGAGGATGACCTTGAGCGCCTCGTTCGCCTGCATCGTGCCGACGAGACCGGGCAGCACGCCGAGCACGCCCGCCTCCTGACACGAGGGGGCCATCCCGGGTGGCGGCGGATCGGGATACAGGCACCGATAGCAAGGACCGCGGTCGGGCAGGAACGTCGTGATCTGACCTTCGAAGCGGAAGATCGACGCGTGGATCACCGGCTTTCTCAGCTTCAGCGCCGCATCGTTGAGCAGGTAGCGCGTCGGGAAGTTGTCGGCGCCGTCGACCACGAGATCGTAGCCGGCGAGGATCTCCAGCACGTTCTCACTCGACAGCCGCGTCTGGTGGGCGATGACCTTCACATCGGGGTTGAGCAGCTGCAGCGTCTTACGAGCGCTCTCGACCTTCGGCATGCCGAGCCGCTCGATATTGTGCAGCACCTGACGCTGCAGGTTGCTCTCGTCGACCACGTCGTCGTCGACGATGCCGATCGTGCCGACGCCCGCCGCAGCGAGATACAGCGCCGACGGCGAGCCGAGCCCACCCGCCCCGAGGAACAGCACCTTCGCATCGAGCAGCTTGCCCTGCCCGAGCTCACCGACCTCGGGCAGCATCACGTGCCGGCTGTAGCGCTTGAGCTGATCGGGCGTCAGGTTGCGCGGTCGATCGAACGCGTAGCCGGCGTTTTTCCACGCACGGAAGCCACCGGCCATCGACGACACGCGCGTGTAGCCGAGCTCGGCGAGCGACTGCGCGGCGAGTGCCGAGCGGGTACCGCCGGCGCAGTACACGATGATCTCGCGTTCGCGCTCGGGCACCGCGTCTTCGATCTTCAGCTCGAGAAAGCCCCGCGGAATCCACTGCGCGGTGCCGACGAAGCCCTGCTCGTACTCGTCGCGCTCGCGGACATCGACGATCACGGGCGCGTCGGCCTCACCCGAGGGTTGGTTGATGCGCGCGCGCGCGTCCTCGACGGAGATCTCGCGGATGCGGGTTTTGACGCTCGAGAGCAGGTCTGAAAAGCTCGGCATGGGGATTCTCCGCCTTCGCACCGGGCATCTGCGGATGCGGCGCGGCGGCGTGAAACTTGGCCGATCAGGGGCAGGCCGTCAAACCTGCGCGAACGGCCGGAGGCTTTGTCCGGCGCCAAAGGCGACAATGGTGCCTGGCCCGTACCCCTTCGCCCAGGTATATCAAGGCAGCCCGAAAGCTCGAATCCGCGTGCCTGATAGCGTTCCCATGGATCCCTTGCCTGCCGACGACGCCGCGGCGCTGCATTCCCTCGCCGATGCCCGCAGCCGCCTGGTCGAGGAGATCCACCGGCGCATCGTCGGTCAGGCCCACGTCATCGACCTGCTGCTCGTGTGCTTGTTCGCGCGCGGTCACGGGTTGTTCGTCGGCGTGCCCGGCCTCGCGAAGACGCTACTCGTCGGCTCGCTCGCCGAGGCACTCGAGCTGAAGTTCTCGCGGATCCAGTTCACGCCGGATCTCATGCCGGCCGACATCACCGGCAGCGACGTGCTCGAGGACGACGCGCAGACCGGTCGGCGCAGCTTTCGTTTCGTCGAGGGCCCGGTGTTCTGCAACCTGCTGCTCGCCGACGAGATCAACCGCACGCCGCCGAAGACCCAGGCCGCGCTGCTGCAGTCGATGCAGGAGGGTCGCGTCACCGCCGGCGGCAAGACCCACGCACTGCCGCCGCCGTTCCACGTGTTCGCGACGCAGAACCCGATCGAGCAGGAGGGCACGTATCCGCTGCCCGAGGCGCAGCTCGATCGCTTCATGCTGCAGATCATCGTCGGCTATCCCGATCTCGAGGCCGAGAAGAAGATCGTCGCGTTCGATCCGAACGAGGCCGACGCGCTCACGCCCGTGCTCACGCCGGAGCAACTGCTCGGTCATCAAGAGCTAGTGCGGCGGATCCCCGTGCCGGGCTCGGTCGTCGATCACGTCGTCGGCTTGCTCCGCGCGTCGCGTCCAGAGGATCCGTCGGCACCCAAGGCGGTGCGCGAGCTCGTGCGTTGGGGCGCAGGCCCGCGCGCCGGACAGCAGCTCCTCGCCGCGTGTCAGGCCCGCGCCGCGCTTGCCGGTCGTGCAGCGGCGAGCATCGACGACGTTCGTTCACTCGCGAGCGCGGTGCTCGAGCATCGACTCGTTCGCAGCTTCGCGGCCGAGGCTCGCGGCGTCGGCACCGCCGAGATCATGCACGAGATCCTGAGCGCGCTACGCTTGTGACGAACGCCATGCAGGGCGGCAGCTCGAGCTTGGGCGCGCTGGTGCCCGCCGATCTGGGCGAGCTGCTGCGCACCCGCGTGCTGCGAGTGCGACGGCCGGTGTGGGGTCGACGGCACGGTCGTCATGCGGCGCGGCGCGTCGGGCTCGGCCTCGACTTCCGCGATCATCGTGCGTACGTGCCCGGCGACGATCCGCGCCAGCTCGACTGGCGTGCGGTCGCGCGACGCGACCGGCTCGTGCTGCGCCAGACCGAGGCCGAGGACGAGCTGTCACTCGTCGCCGTGCTCGATGCCGGCGCGAACATGGCTTACGGCACCGGCGCGCACAGCAAGCTCGCGGTCGGCAAGGCGCTCATCGCCGCGTTCGCATGGACGGCGATCCGCCAGGGCGATCGGGTCGGCCTCGTGCTCGCGCGCGGCGGCGACGGTGATACGTCGCTCGCTCGACCCGCCGCCGGTGGCGATCGACTCGAGTCGATCGCGCGCAGCCTGGGGCGCACCGAGGCGAAGGGTCGCGCACCGCTCGGCGCCGTGCTCGGGAGCGCCGCACCGCGCTTACCCCCGCGCTCGGTCGTGATCGTGGTGTCGGACATGCTCGACCCCGCGACCATCGTCGACGATGCGGCCGCGGCCGAGAGCGAGCTCCTCGGTGGGCTCGCACAGCTCCGCGCGCGCGGCCACGATGTCGTCGTGCTGCAGACGCTGCACCGCGACGAGCTCGAGTTCCCGTGGACCGGTGCGCGACTGCTGCGCTTCGTCGATCCTCGCGGGCTCCGCGTCGACATCGAGGGCGCGGCAGGCAGCCTGCGCGCGCGCTACCTCGAGCGCATGCGCGCGCACCTCGATGCGCTCGAGAAGGCATGCGAGGCGCAGGGCGTGATGCTCGTCCGCATCGCCACCGACGCTCCGCTCGCCGCCGCGTTCAGCGATCTGCTCGGTCGGCTGTGCGGTAATCCGGCGGTCTCGGCGGTGACGCCGTGACGCTGCTCGCACCGGCGCTCTTGCTCGGCCTGCTCGGCCTCGCGATCCCGATCGCCGCGCACCTGCTCGGTCGTGAGCCACCGCGCACGATCTCGTTCGCCGCGATCCGGTTCTTGCTGCCCGACGATCCGACGGTGACCCGCCGCCGCGCGCTGCAAAATCCGCTGCTGCTCGCGATCCGCCTGCTGCTGCTCGCGCTCGCCATCCTCGTGCTCGCTCGCCCCGCGAGCCTCGATCCGAGCGGCGTTGCGATCGTCGCCGAGCCCCACGATGCCGTGCTGCTGTTCGACGGCTCCGCCGGCATGACGCTGAAGGTCGGCGACGAGACGCTCATGCAGCACGCAGGGCAGCGCGCCGACGACGTGCTGTCGTCGCTACCGCCCGACACGCGCGTCGGGCTGATGACGACCGATCCCGACGGGCCGACGCTCGAGCCGACCGCGGACTTCGATCGCGTGCGCACCACGCTACGAGAGTGGATCGAGACCGGCGCACCGCGACCCGGCGGCTGGACGATGGCGGCCGCCCTACCCCGCGCCGCGGCGCTGCTCGGCGACGCGCAGGCGGATCGCAAGCGTGTGATCTACGCAGTGTCCGACGCGACCGCGGGCGGTCTCGCCGGGCTCCCGACGACGACGCCCGAGGGTGCACTCGTGGTGCCGCTGCCCGCGGTGCCGGACGACACGACGCCGCCGTCGCACGTCGGCATCACCGAAATCTCGTGGGCCGCCGCGACCGAGATCGATCCGCGTGCGGTTCGCATCCAGGCGACGGTGCATCGCAGCGGCGGTGGCGGCGACATTCTCACCGTGCCGGTCGCGCTGCGCATCGGCGACGTCGAGGTCACGCGCGGCAGCGTCGACCTCGAGGCCGACGCCTCCGCACCCGTCGAGTTCACGCACGTGTTGCTCGGCGAAGAGACGTTCGTCGCCGCGACGCTGCGCCTCGACGTGCCCGACGATCCGCTGCCGATCGACGATGCGCGCCACGTGTGGCTCTCGGCCGACGACGCGATCGAGGTCACGATCGTCAACGGCGATCCCAGCGAGTTGCGTGCGCACGACGAGGTGTTCTTCCTCGCGACCGCGGTCGGCGTCGCCGATACCCACCAGCGATTGCGCGTCGTCAGCCTCGCGCCCGACCAACTCGAGAACCGCATCCGCGAGAAGGCCGACAAGGCGCTCGCCGACACCGACGTGCTCGTGCTCGCGAACACGCGTGCGCCGACCGAGGACGTCGCGCCGACGATCCTCGCCGCCGTCGATCGCGGGATGGGCCTGCTGATCACGATGGGTGATCGCACCGAGCCCGACGCCTACAACGCGCGGCTCGGGCCCGCCCTGCCCTTGCTCTTGCGCGAGACCGTGCAGGTCGGCACCGCGCCGGGTCTCGCCGAGGCGCGCATCGAAGGCTTCGCGCCGCCGGATCTCTCGCACCCCGTGTTCCGCGGCTGGGGTGGCGAGCTCGGGCTCGCCGGTGCGCGCGTGCGCAAGATCGTGCTGTGCGAGCCCGACCCTACGAGAAAGGCCACGATCGCGCTCTCCTACACGAGCGGTGCGCCTGCGCTCGTCACCCGCGATCGCGGCTCGGGTCGCGTCGCGATGCTCACGACGACGATCGATCGCGACTGGGCCGATCTGCCGCTGCGCCCCGGCTTCGTGCCGCTCGCGACCGCGGTGCTCGAGTACCTCGGCGACAGCGGAGCAGGTGCGCGCGGATCGGTGGTGCTCGTCGGTGAGCCGCGGATGCTCCGCGGCGCGGCCGGTCTCATCGTCACGACGCCCGATGGCCGCGAGCTCGCGACCGCGATCGACGACGCTGGCGTCGCGACGTTCCGCGAGACGTTCTTGCCCGGCCACTACCGCGCCGCCGACGAGAACCAGACCTGGACCTTCGTCGTCGCCGTCGATCCGAGCGAGAGCGACACGCACTGGCAGCCGATGGCCCCGCCCGAGGCGACCGATGGTGCACGTGCCGCGATCGCGCTGCCGCGTTGGCGGCTGCTCGTCGTGCTCGTCGCGCTACTGCTCGCTGCCGAGTCGATACTACGTCTCGGCGTCAGGCTCACGCGGTCGCGGAGCCAGTAGCGATGCGCTGCTTCAGCCGCCGCCCGACGTGTCGGGGTCCGGCGCGCCGGTGGACGACGTGTCCGCCGCGGTGTCGCCCGTGGTGGCGGCCGTGTCGCCCGTCGTGGATGGATCCACGGTTGGATCGGGCATCCCCGAGCTCGTGAGCTCGTCGGTGTTCACACACGTCTGCGAGAGACACGTGAGGCCGTTGTCGCAGCCGCCACCCGGCGTGCACGGACACGCCTCGGTGCCGATCGGACACTGCGGACCGGGGTCGACGCAGAAGTCGGACAGACACTGCAGACCCGGGTCGCACGATCCACCACCGGTGCAGTGGCACTTCTCGCTGCCGTCCGGACACGAATCGCTGATGCAGATCTCGAGGTTCGTGTTGCAGAAGAAGCCCGGGTTGCACACGTTGCCGCTGGTGCACGGGCAGCCTTCGCTGCCGACGACGCCACTGCAGGAGTCGATGTCCCCGGTCGAGCCGACCGCATCTTCATAACGTTCACCTTCTGCGGTGATGAAACATCCGGCGAGACCGAAGGTCGACGACACGGCCAGAGCGAGGACGAACACCAGACGAGATGCACGCATGATGAGATCAGCCTAGAGGGCCTTGGCCATCTCTACAAGTCGCTTGTGATCGATTTTGCAGCTACGGGCGCGTTGCGATTGATCTGCAGCACGTTGCCGACACGTCGCGGGCGGAGCGCCACGGTAGACCGGGAAGAGTTCGAGGAGCTTCATGCCCGGTCACGCCGTCGGCGATGCAGGTGCGCGTCGTTGCAAGACGAGGAACTCGACACTGGGTTGGCCTTCGAGTCGGGCCTCGCTCGGGGTCGCCAGCTCGCGCGCGACCTCGGTCCACTGCGCGGGGTCGAGCGGCGGGAAGAACGTGTCGCCGTGCGGTGAGTCGTGCACGCGTGTCAGGTAGATACGATCGGCTCGAGGTAGGGCCTCGCGGTACAAGGCCGCGCCGCCGATGACGAACAGCTCGCGCTCGCCCGCGAGGGCGGCGAGCGCGATCGCGGCGTCGAGGCTCGGCACTACCGTACAGCCGGTCATGTTCGTCGGGGCCTCGGCCCCGCGCAATGATGTGTCGCGCGACACGACGAGATTCGTGCGCCCGGCGAGCGGCCGACCGAGCGACAACCACGTGAGCCTGCCCATCACGATGTGATGACCGGTGGTCGTCAGGCGGAAGCGGCGCATGTCCTGCGGCAGCCGCCACGGGAGCCCGCCGGCGACGCCGATGACGCCGTTGTCCGCGACGGCGACGATGAGCGCGATCTCCATCACACCGCCACCGGAGCGCGGATCGCAGGATGCGGATCGTAGCCGACGAACTCGAAGTCGCCGACAGCGTAGTCGAACAGCGTCGGTGGGCGGCGCGCGATCGTCAGGGTCGGGCGCGGCCGCGGCGCGCGCGACAGCTGCTCGCGCACCTGGTCGAGATGGTTGAGATAGATGTGCGCGTCACCGAACGTGTGCACGAACGTGCCGGGCTGCAGATCGCACTGCTGCGCGATCATGCAGGTGAGCAGCGCGTACGAAGCGATGTTGAACGGCACGCCGAGAAACAGGTCGGCGCTGCGCTGGTAGAGCTGGCACGACAGCTTGCCGTCCGCGACGTAGAACTGGAACAAGCAGTGGCACGGCGCGAGCGCCATCTCGCCGAGCTCGCCGACGTTCCACGCGCTGACCACCATGCGCCGCGAGTCGGGATCGCGGCGCAGTGTCGCAACGAGATCCGCGATCTGATCGTGGACCTTGCCGTCGGGCCCGGCCCACGAGCGCCACTGCTTGCCGTAGACCGGGCCGAGGTCACCGGCCGCGTTCGCCCACTCGTCCCAGATCGTCACGTTGTGCTCGTGCAGGTAGCCGACGTTCGTATCACCGCGCAGGAACCACAGGAGCTCGACGATGATCGCGCGCAGGTGGAGCTTCTTCGTCGTGACCAGCGGGAAGCCGCCCTGCAGATCGAAGCGGAGCTGCGGGCCGAACACGCTGAGCGTACCGGTGCCGGTGCGGTCGGCCTTGCGCGCGCCGTGTTCGAGCACGTCGCGCAAGAGCTGCAGATAGACGTCCACGAGCGAACCCTATCATCCACCGCGCACGACGCGATCGGCGAGCGCCGCGTGCTCGGGATACGGCGGGCCAGACTCCTCGCCGACGGTCGGCCCGGGGAAGCGCTGCTTGAACGCGGTGACGCGCTCGAGTGCCGACTCGAGCTGACCGTCCTTGCAGCGCTCGAGCCGCGTGAGCACCTCGGTGACGAAGTCGAAGCGCCTGCACACGAGCAGCGCATCGATGCCGGCACCGAGCGCGGCGTCGACCATGTGGCGCGGCTGCCAGTGATCGGCGACCGCCTTCATCTCGAGATCGTCGGAGAAAAGCAGCCCGCGAAATCCGAGGCGCTCGCGCAACAGCGCGATCACGTCGGGCGAGAACGTCGCGGGGCGGTGGCGATCGATCGCCTCGAACACGATGTGCGCCGTCATGATGCTCGCGACGTCGGCGGCGATCGCCGCCTCGAACGGCGGCAGCTCGACCTCGAACAGCCGATCGAGATCGTGCGGCAGCTTCGGCAGCGCGAGGTGGCTGTCCGTGTGCGTGTCACCGTGCCCGGGAAAGTGCTTTGCGCAGCACGCGACTCCGCTCGCCTGCATCGCCGCGATGAACGTGCTCGCGTGGGTCGCGACCACGCCCGCGTCGCGAGAGAAGCTGCGATCCCCGATGACCGGATTCGCCGGATTGGAATCCACGTCGACGACCGGCGCGAAGTCGAGGCCGATGCCACACTCGACGAGCTCGGCCGCGAGCGCGCGGGCGAGATCCGCCGTCCACGCCGTCTCGCCGACCTCGCCGAAGCGCCGCATCGGCGGCCACTGCGTCCACGGCTCGCGCAGCCTCTGGACGCAGCCGCCTTCCTGATCGATCGCGATGGTGAGCGGCGCGTCCTCGGGCGCGCGTGCGCGCAGGTCCGCGACCAGCCGGCGCACCTGCTTGGGATCGGCGATGTTGCGCGCGAACAGGATGACGCCGCCGATCCTCCCCGCGCCGATGAGCTCCAGCAGTGGACGTGGGCACTGCAGACCGTCGAAGCCGACGAAGAGCAACTGCCCCGGTTGCCATCTGTGGCCCATGCTCGCCCGCGAAAATACGTCACTCAGGCGGCTTGCGCGACCAACCGCGCGACCAACCCGTGCCCAACCCCGCCCAACCCCCCGCCCAACCCCCGCTGGTTGACGCGCCTGAGCACCCGCGGGTACCGTCGCGCGCCCTTACATGACCCCATCCTCGAATCGGCGTTCCCGCGCGCCCATGCGACACGCGGTGATCGGTGCGCTGGCGATGATGGTAGGCGCGAGCGCGTGGCTGCATGCCGACGTCGCGCACGCACAACCGGGCGTGGGCGGACCCGGCGGCGGTGGCTTCGGTGGTGGTGGCGGCGGGCCCGGTCCGCTCGGTCCCGGCGGCGGTGGTCCGGGCCAGCGTAAAGAGAAGAAGGAAGGCCCGGCCGAGGCCGCGCCGAAGGACAAAGAAGCCCTGCGGCCGATCGAGCCGGTGCCGGCGCAGCCGCAGCGATTCCGCCGCATCCAGCTGTTCGATCTCGGCGGCTACATGCGGGTGCGCGGCGATTTCTTCCATCGTCCGAACCTCGGGCTCAATTCGTACAACCCGTACTCGCCGCAGCGACCGAACAAGTTCTTCGCACCGCCGGCGCAGACCTCCGACGTCCTCGACGAGAACATCAACGGCGGCACCGCACCGAACTCGGCGGACTGCGCGACGCGACTGACCGACAACGGCGTGTCGACCTCGCGCGCGCTGCAGCGCTGCCAACGGCGTCAGGGCTTCGCGAGCGCGAACATGCGACTACGCCTCGAGCCGACGCTGCACATCACCGACACGGTGCGTGTGCACGCGCAGATCGACGTCCTCGACAACGTCGTGCTCGGTAGCACGCCCGACTCCTACGGCTACGACAACCCCTACGCGCCGATCGATCTGTACACGCGAACGCAGGTGCCGCCGGCGGCGGGCATCAACTCGTTCCAGGACAGCATCATGGCGAAGCGGGCGTGGGGCCACATCCGCTTCGGCTGGGGCCTCGACCTGAAGTTCGGGCGCATGCCGTGGCACTGGGGCATGGGCGTCGTCGCGAACCACGGCAACGGCGTGCAGCGTGGCGATCAGGCCGACATCATCCGCGAGATGGATCAGGACTACGGCGACTCGGTCGACTCGATCCGTCTCGGCTTCGACTTCGGCAAGGATCGCCGCCGCGCGCATACGGTCGCGATCTCGTGGGACTGGGCGTCGTCCGGGCCGACCGCATCGCAGCTGCTCGGGCCCGCATGGGCATCGGGCGGCATCGTCGGGCAGGACTTCTCCGCGGAGAAGTTCGACAACGTCTATCAGTGGAGCGCATCGCTCGAGCGCCGCGATGATCCGGACATGCTGCGGCGCAAGCTGTCGCTCGGCACGCCGGTCGTCAACTACGGGATCATCGGCTGGCTGCGCCAGCAGGACCTCGACAACGAGTACGGCGCGCCCGGCCTCGGTGACGGGCTCGGCACCAACCCGAGCTACTACAACGAGGCCGCGAACCCGCAGCCGAACGACGGCGGCAACGTCAATCTCGGCAACGGTGACTTCGACAACTCGGGTCGCACCGGTCTCAACAACTACGCGAGCATGCTCGTGCATCGTCGCGCGCTGCTGTTCACGCCCGATATCTGGCTGCGCGTGAACTGGCGGACGCTGCGGATCGAGTTCGAGGCGGCCGGATCGATCGGACGCTACAACATGCGCAACATCGACGACGGTCTGGTGGAGACCGAGGAGTACCGCGCGCTCACCCGCGCGGAGCTCGACCGCCAGATCGTCGGCACCTTCGGCTACGCGCTCGAGTTCAAGTACGGGTTCTTCCGCGACCGGTTTCACATCGGCTTCGACCACGGCTTCGCGACCGGCGACGGCTCGCCGCCGCTCGGGTTCAACCCGCAGAGCCCGTTGCTCGAAGGCAACAACAACACGGTGGGCAACTTCCGGTTCAACCCGGCCTACAACGTCGACATGCTGTTGTTCCGCGAGCTGCTCGGGACCGTGTCGAACGCGGCGTACTTCAAGCCCTGGGCCGCCTTCTACTTCTTCAATCACTTCTCGGCCCGCGTCGACGTCGAGTACGCGGTCGCGATGCGCAAGCAAGGCACGCTCGGCAATCGCTTCAGCTACGGCGTCGAGCTCGACGGCGCGGTGCGCTACCACGACGCGCGCGAGCCGATCTTCGTGCAGTTCCAGTATGGTGTGATGTTCCCGTTGCCGGGCTTCAACCGGGTGCTGTCGCCAGCCGGGCGCGAGGACGCGCGCGCGGTGCAGTCGCTGCAGGCGCAGGTCGGCATCAAGTTCTAGCGGGTAGCAGGGGGGCCGAACGCGATCGGAACCCGTTCGTCCCGAACCGTGGTCGCCCCTGCTAGCGTGCTCGCTCGTGCCGGATCCCGTCACCGATCGCCGCGCCGAGGTGCGCTGGCCCGTCGACTTCGACGTCGACTACCGCATCGAGGGCACGTACCTCTTCGCGTCGATCATCGACATCTCGGCGCTCGGCATCTTCGTGTGCACCAACGAGCCGCGGCCGCAGGGCACGCGGTTGCACCTGCGGTTCACGCCGCCGGTCGAGCTCGGCGCGAAGGCAGCGACACCGTTCGAGCTCGAGGGCGAGGTGGTGTGGGTGTCGGACGAGCCCGGGCACACCGGCATGGGCGTGCGCTTTTTGGCCGTCGGCCTCGACACGCACCAGCGGTTGCTGGAGCTGGTACGCGCGATCGCCTACCTCGACGTCGAGACCGGCAACTGATCGCGGGTGCGCGCAATCTTCCCCGGTGGTCGGCGGTACAGTCGAACCCAGTCGAATGATGACACGTTGCACGACCCTGACAGTCCTCGCGGTGGCGCTGTCGCTCGGCTGCGACCGCGCACCGCTGCCGCCGGACGAGGTCGCGGTCCCGACCTCGCCCGCGGTCGACGAGCCGGCCGCGACGCCGGCCGCCGTCACGCAGCGCCAGCTCCACGCGACGGTGCTCGGTCGTCCGTTCGGCACGATCGACGTGAAGCGCGAGCCGCTCGACGGTGGTGGCGAGAAGTGGACGACGCAGACACGCATGACGCTCGCGCTCGACGATCCCGGTGAGTCCGCGAAGACGATCGACACGATCGACGTCTCCGAGTACGCGCCCGGTCACGTGTTCGTGCGCGGTCGGGAGGAATCGACCGAGGACGGCGTCGTCGAGACCGTCGCGACCGAGGTCCGCGGCGACTCGCTGTTCGTGAAGGTCACCGGCCCGGCCCACGACAGGTCGCACACGATCGCGATCCCGGCGGACTACTCCGGCGAGATGATCATGTTCGACAAGCTGCGTGCCGAGGTCGCTGCAGGCGCGACGCTGCCGCGCAAGGCAACCTACAGCAGCTTCGACGACGACGCGCTCGCGTTCGAGTCGACGACGCTCACTCTCGTCGAGCGGACGAAGGTCGTCGTCGCCGGCACGCCGATCGACGGCTGGAAGGTCGAGTCGCGCGACAACACCAACGACGAGCGTGTGATCGCTGTGCTCGACGACACCGGCATGCCGCTGCGACTCGAGGTCGGCGTGTTCATCGCGACCGCCGGCGAGCCGGACGCCGGTAGCGGCAAGGACGCGCCGAAGCTCAGCTCGTACCTCACGGTCGAAGGTCGCGTGCCGAGCAACGCCGACACGCTCACGTTGAAGGTCACGGTGACCGGCGACGATCCGACCGACACCGCGATCTTCCGGGATGGCCCCTATCAGAAGGTCACACGCGACGGCGGCGTGTATACGCTCGCGCTCGCGGCCGTCCGCGGCGACGCGCTCGCGAAGGCATCGCTGCCACTGGGCGAGATTCCGCAGGACGTGCGCAAGTTCCTCGAGCCGACCCCGACGAGTCAGTCGGATCATGCGGACGTCGCGGCGCGCGCGAAAGCGATCGTCGGATCGAGCACCGACGCACGCACCGCCGCGGTCGCGATCACGCAGTGGGTGCACGACAACCTCGGCAAGAAGGACGGCACGCGGGGCGCAGCAACGGCAGTCGAGACGCTCGAGGCCGGCTTCGGTGATTGCACCGAGCACGCGGCGCTGACGGTCGCGATGCTGCGCGCCGCGGGTCTACCCGCGCGCAACGCCGGCGGCATCGTGCTGGTGCCGGGCTTCTTCAGCAGCGACGCCGGCTACCACGCGTGGGTCGAGGTGTGGATCGGCGACTGGGTCGCGCTGGATCCCGCGCTCGGCCGCATGCGCGTCGGCGCGCACTACATGCTGCTCGGCTACTCGGAGCCGGGCATGTCGTCGGGCTCCGCGGGGCTGTCGCGGTTGATCGGTCGCACGCAACTCGCGGTCGTGGACTGACGACGGGCTAGTGCCGCGTATGCACCGAGCAAGGCTGCATCGGTGGATTCGAGTGGAGCGCGGCGCCGGCGGACGGCAGCACGATCGTGACGGGCCAGTACCTTCTCGTGATCGTCGGCGGCGGCACGACCCTCGAGGCTGCGTGCAACCTCGGTGCGGGGCTGAGCGCGAGCGAGTGCACCGAGCCCATGAGGACGGACGGCGACGGTGAGCTCGATGTGTTCGTCAGCCTGGATTCGCAACAGGCGATCGACACCTGAGATCCGGATGCGCCGCTCGAAGCGCTGCGCGTATCGGTCGCCGATTACACCGATCTCCGCGACGACGATCGATCGAATTCCGTTCGTGGACAGTTACTACGACGAGCGGGTTACGATCCCGACGCACTGGGTGCCGTAGATCAGAACACCTGCACGTTGCCTGCGCTCGACGGAGTCTCCGTGTCGCCGATCGAGGCCGTGTTTCCGTAGCCGAGCGCGCCGTTCGACCCGAAGCCCCAACAGCGGATGGCGCCGGTCGGAAGGATGCTGCAGCTGTTGCCGCCGCCGACGTCCACTGTCACCGACAGGGCGCCGACGTCCACGGTGCCCGCCGAAGCCGGTGTCTCGTTGTCACCGATGTTGAGGATGTTGCCGTAGCCGAGTCGGCCGTTCGCACCGAAGCCCCAGCAGCGCACCTCGCCGTTCGTCATCCGGGCGCACGAATGAAATCCGCCGGCGGTGACGCGCGCCACGGCGCCGCCGAGGTCGAGGACGGGGATGCTGTCCGGCGTCTCGGTGTCGCCGATGTCGGTGGTGTTGCCGCTGCCGATTCGGCCGCTCGCGGCGTCGCCCCAGCACCGCACGTCACCCGTGTCGAGAAGTGCACACGTGTGACTGTCACCGGCATCGATCTGCGTAACCGTGCCACCGACCGCGACGGTGCCCACAGCGCTCGGAAGCTCGTTGTCGCCGATCGTGTTGGTGTTGCCGTAGCCGAGGCGGCCGTCGGGACTGTTTCCCCAGCACCGCACCGTGCCGCCGACGAGCAGCGCGCACGTGTGCTGGTTGGCCACGGTGATGGCCGTGACGACGCCGCCGACCGACACATCGCCCGCGCTCGCCGGCGACTCGTTGTCGCCGATGTTGTTGGCATTGCCGTAGCCGAGCTGACCCGTCGCGGCGTTGCCCCAACACCGCACGGTGCCGCCGACCAGCAGCGCGCACGTGTGGCTGCCGCCTGCCGCGATCTGCGTCACGACCCCGCCGACGTCGACGTCGCCCGCGGTTACCGGGCTCTCGTTGTCGCCGATGTTGGTGGCGTTTCCGTAGCCGAGTCGCCCCGTCGAGCCATTGCCCCAACACCGTACGGCGCCCGTGTCGAGCAGCGCGCACGCGTGGATGTTCCCTGCCGCGACCTGCACGACGGTGCCGCCGATGTTCACGTCGCCGACCGCCGACGGAAACTCGTCGTCGCCGACATTGGTCAGGTTGCCGTAGCCGAGCTGTCCGTTGCCGTTGAGGCCCCAGCACCGCACGTTGCCGGTATCGAGCAGTGCGCACACGAACGCTGACCCCGGGCTCATCTGCACGACCTGCTGGACCTGACATCCACCCGAGCAGCCGTCGTTGCTGACCTGGTTGCCGTCGTCGCAGCCTTCGCCGGCCGTCACGTTGAGCTGCGTGTCGCCGCACAGCGGTGCGGTGCAGTCGGCGTCGCAGGTCAGCGATACGCCGGAGGTGTCGCACGCCTCGCCGGCAGCGACGTTGGTGAGACCGTCGCCGCACACCACCGCGGTGCAGTCGCCGTCGCACATCGCCGTGGTGCTGCCGTCGTCACACGCCTCGCCTGCAGTCATGTTGGTGACCGAGTCGCCGCACGCAACTGCGCTGCAGTCGCTGTCGCACGTCGCCGACTCACCCGCGGCGTCGCACGTTTCGCCCGCGCCCGCATTGATGATCCCGTCTCCGCACGAAGGCAGCGTGCAATCGGCGTCGCACGTCGCGGATGCACCGGCGGTGTCGCACGTCTCGCCCGCTGCCGCATTCGTCATTCCGTCGCCGCAGATCGCGGCTGTGCAATCGCCATCGCACGTCGCGGATGGCCCACCGTCGTCGCAGGACTCTCCCGCGGCCGAATTGAACACACCGTCACCGCACAGCGGCAGGCTGCAATCGACATCGCACGTCGCCGTCGCACCCGCGTCGTCGCACGTCTCGCCGGCGAGGACATTCTCCACGCCGTCACCGCACTCGGCGTCGGTGCAGTCGACGTCGCACGTCGACGATTCACCGGAGTCGTCGCAGTCCTCGCCGGCCGCGAGGTTCGTCGTGCCGTCGCCGCATGCGGCCGCGCTGCAATCGGCGTCGCAAGACGCCGAGGCACCGGCGTCGTCGCACGTTTCGCCGGCTGCGGCGTTCGGCGTGCCGTCGCCGCACTCGGCATCCGTACAATCGGCGTCGCAGCTCAGCGTCGCACCGGCTGTATCGCAGTCTTCGCCGGCGGCCGCATTGGTGAGCTGATCGCCACAGTTCGGGGCACTGCAATCGGAATCGCAGGTCGCGCTCTCGCCCTCGTCGTCGCAGGTCTCGCCAGCCGCGGGATTGGTGACCCCGTCGCCACACTCGGCGAGCGTACAGTCGGCGTTGCAGGTCGGGCTCACGCCACCGTCGTCGCACTGCTCGTCCGCAGCAGGATTCGTGATCCCGTCGCCGCACGACGACGGCGAGCAATCGGCGTTGCATGTCGCCGAGGGACCACCGTCGTCGCAGGTCTCGCCGGCCGTGGCGTTGAGCTGACCGTCGCCGCACTGCGCCGCGGTGCAGTTCGCATCGCACGTCGCGCTCTCGCCGGCGTCGTCGCAGTCCTCGCCCGCCGTCAGATTGAGCTCGCCGTCGCCGCACTCGACGATCGAGCAGTCGGCGTCACAGCTCGCCGTCTCACCCGCGTCGTCGCAGTCTTCGCCCGCGGTGGCATTGCCGACGCCGTCGCCACACGACGCCGCGCTGCAGTCCACGTCGCACGTCGCGCTCTCGGCCATGTCGTCGCATTCTTCGCTGGCGGTCGCGTTCGCGACACCGTCACCGCACTGCGCGGCGGTGCAATTGTCGTCGCACGTGGCCGACTCGCCGGCGTCGTCGCACTCCTCGCCCATCTCGACGAGACCATCGCCACACAGAGGATCCGGATCACCGCCGGTCGACTCGCTGCTGCTGCTCTCGCTCGCGTCGGTGGAGCTCGACGACTCCTCGCTGCTCGAGCTCGCGTCGCTGCTCGACGACTCGCTCGTGCTCGTGTCGGCGCTCGTGCTCGTGTCGGCGCTCGTGCTCGTGTCGGGATCGGTCGTCGGCGACGTCGCGGTCGTCATCGTCACCGAGCCGTCGGTGCTCGAGCTACCCGTGGTGGTCTCGACCATCTCCGCGACGTCGTCGGCACAGGCGCCGACGCCGATCGAGAGGAACAGGGCACGTCCGCGGCCGAGCAAGTGAAGCGATCGCATATCACCCACGATAACGCAGTCCTTGCGCGCCCGAACCGGCGCCGTCCGCGACCAGCAGAAGGCATCGAACGACGCCGAACGCGGCGCGCTACCCTGAGCTGCTCGTCATCGCACGGGCGCGATCAAGAGGACCGTGATCGTTCGTGACCTCCCCGGCACTGACCACTCATGCCACTGCGCCCTCGCTCCTACCTCGCCGTCCTTGCCGGGCTCGCGGCGCTCGCCGGCGGCGTCCACTGCATCGTGCCGTGCAACGACATCGGTTGCGACGGCGGCTTCGAGTGGACGGCCTCGCCCGCCGACGGCACGACGATCGTTCCGGGCGACTACCACCTCGAGATCGTCGTCGAGGGCACGACGCACGGGATGGACTGCACGATCGCGGCGGGACGGCGCTTGAACTCCGCGACGAACCGAGCAGCGACGAGCGGCGATTCTCGACCTCGTCACTCCCCGACGCAACCGCTACGGCCGGAACCGCACGTGAAAGTGATTCGCGTGCCCCTTCCAGTGCCGGATGATCCCATGCGATCGCCCGCGCCCACGCGGATACTGGAACAGCTCGTCCAGCGTGTCCTCGTCCACACCCTTACTCTCCGCGTAGTCGTACAACAGCTTCTGGATCCGGTGATCCATGAAGATGTACGTCACCTCGTCGGTGTCCACGAACGCCTTGATCAGCGCCCACGTGCGCGCCACATCGAGGTTCTTCGCGTTCGCGTGGCGGAACTTCGTCTCGTCGGCGTCCTTGCCGACAAGCACGTAGCCGATGTCGACGTCGCGGCCGTGCTGATGTGACAGGTGCGGGGGGAATTTGCCGCCGCCGCGCTTGCTGATGTCGCCGATGTGGACCTTCGGGCCGCTCGGGCTCTTGCGCTTGTACGCCGCGACCGCCTCTTGGATCGCGCGCACGGTCTTGTCCGTGCCCCACGCGCCCGCGTCCCACTTCACGACGACGTGCTTGCTCGCCGCGAGCTGAAGACCACCCTTGAGCACGCCCGTGTCGGTGTCGCGGGCGCCGAAGCCCGCGACGACGCGACCGTCGACCCACACCACGAGCGACTGGCCGTCGCGCAGCGCGTTCGGATCCTCGAGCTTGCCCCGCTGGTAGCGCTCGAGTTCCTTCGGCGACAGCCCATAGCTCACCGCGATCGATCCGAGCGTATCGCCCTTCGCCACCGTGTGCGTCGAGCGTCGGCGCTCGCGCGGTGCGATCTCGGGACACACCCGGATCTTCTTGCCGACGCTGAGCATGTTCGGGTTGGCGCGGATGCTCGGATTGAGCTTGAGCAGGTCGCTCTTGCGCACGCCATAGCGACCGGCGATCTGCCCGAGGTGCTCACCGGGGACGACCTCGTGCGCGAAGATCGGCGTCTCCATGCCGCACTCCTTCGCCTTGGTGACCTTGCCCGGCTTGCTGCCCTTGCCGCCGATGTCGAGCTTCTCCGGCACGACGCACACCGACAGCCGCTGACCAATACGCAGCTTGCTCGGATCGCCGGCGAGCGCGGAGTTGCGCGAGATGATGTCGCGCTCCTTCACGTCGTATTCGACGGCGATCTGCGCGACCGTGTCGCCGCTTTGGACCTCGTGCTTGAGGATGCGACCACCGTTGCCGCACTTGACGATCGGCGCGGCGGCCTTCTTCGGCGCGTCGTCGTCCGTGTCGGCGTCGGCGTCGATGTCGTCGGCGTCCTTCACCTTCGGATCGCACACCGTCAGCGTCTGCCCGAGCTTCAGCTTGTCGGCGTCGGCGTGCAGCGCACGATTGAGCTCGACCAAGCGACGCTGGCTGAGCCCGTGCTTCGCGGCGATGCCACTCGTCGTGTCGCCGCTCGCGACCGTGTGCTCGCACTCTTCTTTTGGCTTCGCCGTCGCGCTCGTGGCGACGAGAAACGTACCGAGTGCTACCGCCCAACCGAGTCGCGACGCTCGCATGCGGGCCCAGGCTTGCCACACGATCGCCGACCCGCGCAAGCACCGAGGCTAGAGCAACCTTGCCTCGCGTCAGTACGCGCGCCCGACGAGCAGCAAGCGGCGCTTGGCCGCAAACGCGGCGTCGACGTCGTTGAACAGCGCAATCTGCAGCGCGAGCGCTTGGATCAGCGCCGGTACCTCGGCGTACGAGAGCGCACCGACCTCCTGCTGCCGACGCTCGCAGACCAACTCGAGCAGCGCGTAGGGGAACGCGGTGTAGTCGGCCAGGATGTCGATCACGCGCGCCGCCGCAGGCGAGACGAAGCTACCGGTCCCGAGGGTGTGTGCGGAAGACGACGCCATGCGGCAGCCCGCTCGGACGTCCCTTCGACCGCATGGCGGCAGACTTTAGGTCGGCGACGACGCCCGACCGAACGCCACTATTCCCACATGATCTTCGACGTGAACGCGATCGCCGCCAGCTGCGAGTTCAGCGACGCGTAGCGCTCGTCGGGGTTCACCGACAGACCGCGGAGCACGATCGCGCGCAGCCAGCCCGGCACGCGGGACCGCGCCGGCGCCGGGCTCACACGGCCGGCAAGCACGTTGTCCGCGACCTCGCGCGCGGTCGTGCCCGCGAACGGTCGCTCGCCATAGATGCCCTCGTAAACCGCGACGGAAAACGCGAACTGATCCGTGCGCGCGTCGGCACCCGCACCGATGAACAGCTCGGGCGCCATGTATGCGGGCGTGCCGACGAACAGCCCTGGCGTCGTCACGTCCGGCGACATCGTGATCGAGCGGTCGCCGCCCATCGATCCGTCGAGCATCGACACCGACGACAGCGACGACGTGGTGGTGACGTCGATGCGCTCGCGCAACACGCCAGCCGTGAAGCTCTCGCCGGGACTCGTCGTGCCGAGGTCTCGGCGGCCGCGCGACATCTCGAACGCGCCCGACCTGCTCGGCTCGAACACACCCGACGGGTTCGCGTCCCAGCCCGGCCCTTCGCCGAGCGTGGTGATCGACTCGGAGCCGATCTCGCGATCGGCGCCCGACGACGTCGACAACAGATCCGGCTCGCCCGGACGAAGCTGCATCGCCGGCACGGCACCGAAGTGCGCGAGGCCGAAGTCGACGACACGCGGACGATGATCGGTGCCGACGAGCACGTTCGTCGGCTTGAAGTCGCGATGGATCAGGCCGACGCCGTGCGCCGCCGCGAGGCCACGCCCCGCGTGGAAGAACATCGACAGCACCTCGCGGCACGTGCGAGCGGTCGCGGCGATCCAGCGCGCGAGCGATGGACCATCGACGAGCTCCATCGCGACGTACGTGCTGCCTTGGTGCTCGCCGACGTCGTAGATCGCGACGACGTTCGCGTGGGACAGCCGCGCCGCCGTCTGGGCCTCGCGGCGGAGCTGCTCGCTTGCGGCCTCGAGGTGCTCGGCCCTCACGCGATCGAGGCGCAGCAGCTTCACCGCGACCTCGCGCTGCAGCACCGGATCCCACGCCGCGTAGACGACGCCCATGCCACCCGTGCCGAGTGGTCGACGGATTTCGAAGCGGCCGATCCGTTGCGGCTCGTCGGGCGTCTGGGAGGCGCTCACGGACGCCGCGATGGTACCACCCTTGGGCGCAGTATGCTGGTGACCGGTGAGCCGTGCGCCCGCATCGTCGCCCTCATCTTCTCCTGCCTCATCTTCACCCCCCCGCGCCGTCGTCGTCGGCACCGCCGGCCACATCGATCACGGCAAGACCACGTTGGTGCGGGCGCTGACCGGTGTCGACACCGATCGATTGCCGGAGGAAAAGCGACGCGGGATCACGATCGAGCTCGGCTTTGCGCCGTGGCGGATCGCCGACGACGTCGAGGCGAGCATCGTCGATGTGCCCGGCCACGAGGCGTTCGTACGCACGATGGTCGCCGGCGCCGCAGGCATGGACGCCGTGATCTTGGTCGTGTCCGCCGAAGACGGCGTGATGCCGCAGACGCGCGAGCATATCGCCGTGTGTCGACTGCTCGGCGTCGCGACCTGCGTCGTCGCGCTGACGAAGATCGATCGCCTCGGCGACGATTCGGATGCGATCGAGATGGCGGCCGACGACGTGCGTGTGGCCCTCGACGCGACGCCGTATCGCGATGCGCCGATCATCCCGTGCTCGGCGACCACGGGCGTCGGGCTCGACGAGCTCCGACGTGCGGTGCTCGCCGCGGTCGCGAAGATCGGCCGGCGCGACGGCACCGCTGCGCCGATCCTGCCGATCGATCGCGTGTTCACGATCAAGGGCCACGGCACCGTCGTGACCGGCACGCTGCTCGCGGGCGCGGTCGACGTGCGCAAGGACGAGGACTACACGCTCGTGCGCGCCGGCGTCGAGCGAGCGGCGCGATCGGTCCGGGCTCGTGCCGCGCAGGTGCGTACTGCGGCGCGCGATCGCGTCGTCGCCGGCAATCGTCTCGCGTTGAACCTCGCGATCGATCGCGCGGAGATCGATCGCGGAGACGTCGTCACGCGCGGGCCGTGGGTCGCCGCGCAATCGATCGTGCATCTGCGCCTCGCTCACCTGCCGGGCACGACGCCGAGCTGGCGCCGCGGCACGACGCTCGAGCTGTGTGCCGGTACCGCGCACGCGAGCGCGACGTTGGATCCACTCTGGTTGGTGGTCGATCCCGCCGCCGCCGACGACGACGCGCGCACGATCATCGTCGCGCCGGGTCGCGAGGCGCTCGTGCGTGCACGGCTCGCGACGCCGCTGCCGGTGTGGGCCGGTCAGCGGGTCGTCGTGCGTGCGTTCACCGAGCCGCGCACCGGATCGGGTCGTACCGTCGGCGGCGGCGTGATCGTCGATCCGCAGCCATCGTCGGGCCGGGCCCAGCGTCCGCGGTGGATCGCGCTCGGTCGTGCGCTCGGTGACGGCGAACCCGCGTCGCGGGTCGCCGCGCTGATCGACGATGCGGGCGCATCCGGCATCGCGACCCCGGAGCTGCTGCATCGCAGTGCCTCGCGCGACCCGTCGAGCTTCGCGCGGGGCACGGACATCGTCGAGCTCGCGGGCGGTCGCTGGGCGCACGAGCGATGGCTGCGTCCGCTCGTCGAGCGCGTGATCGCGATCGTCGATCGCTTCCACGCCGCGAATCCGCTGCAGCCCGGCATCGGTCGGGCCGCGCTCGAGGGCGCGCTCGGGCCCCGCATCGACACGAATGTCGCAGCGGCCGTCGTCGAACGCGCGCTCGCCCGAGGTGCGCTGCGAGCCGTCGACGATCAAGGCGCCGTCGCGCGGCCGGGCAAGGGCCTGCAGCGCGGCGGCGAGCTGCCGGGGCACGGCAAGGCGATCCTCGCGTTGTACGAGCGCGGCGGGATCACACCACCGACCTTGCGCGAGGTCGCCGCGTCGACGGGCCTGACTGCGCAGGCCGTGCTCGAGCTCGTCACGGCGCTGCAGCGTCTGGGCAAGCTCGTGAAGATCGGCGCCGAGCTGTCGATCGACGCGGGCGCCCACGAGACGCTGCTCGCGAAGACGCGGGCGCATCTCGTCGGGCACGGGTCGATCGACGTGCAGGCGCTCAAGCAGCTCTCCGGACTGTCGCGGAAGTTCGCGGTGCCATGGCTCGAGCACACGGACGCAATCGGCGTGACGCTCCGATCCGGCGACGTTCGGCTGCGCGGGCCCAAGGCGTGACCACCGCCGACGCCGCGCTGATCCTTTTCGATCCGATGGCGCGCGTCGTTGCGTACAAAGGACGCCATCGCACGCCTCGATCCCAGGTTACCGATTCACGACCGTGGCATACTGCGGCCGATGGACTTGCCCCGCGCGCTCTTCCTCGTCGCCGCAGTCGTCGCGTGCACGCCGAACGCAGGCGAGGACGGCGACGAACAGAGCGAGGGCGACGAGCAGAGTGAAGACGGCGAGAGCGACGTCGACACCTCTCACGACACGAACGATCACGGCTGCGCAGACGAGATGCGTGCCGATGTTTACACGCTCGGCCTCGAGAAATCGGGCGAGCACGTGACCGTTCGTTTCGTCGACGCGATGCCCGCACCGCCGGCGCGCTTCGACAACATGTGGATGCTCGAGATCGTCGACGCCGCGACCAACATGCCGATGGACGAGGTCGACCTCGAGGTCGAGCCGTGGATGACCGATCACATGCACGGCACGTCGATCGCGTGCCAGGTCACCGACATGGACGAGCCCGGTCACGTGCAGCTCGACCCGGTGAACCTCTTCATGCCGGGACTCTGGGAAGTTCGCTTGAACTTCACGCTGGATCCATCTCTGGGTCTTGGCGCGACGGATCAGGTCGTGTTCCGGTTCTGCGTCGACCCTTGAAGCCCGCGGAAGCCCGCAGACGATGCGTGAAGACCGTGCTTGCGCGGCGCACGCGGACGCGCTGAATTGGCGCACCCAATGTCCCGCCCCATCCTGCTCTACCTCGGCCTCGTGGCCGCGTTGCCCGCGGCATTCGCCGCGCGTCACGCGATCGCCGGCGACGATCCCCCACCCGCACTCGCAAAAGCGAAAGTAACCGCGGAAGCGCCGGTCGTCACCGACGACGCCGCGCTCGAGGACGACATCCTCGCCGTGATCACGCTGCCGCTCGCGGCGGACGATGCACGCGAAGCCGGCGTGGATCCCGTCGAGGTCGAAGCGGCAATCGATGCAGTCGACGCGGGCGGCGGATCGCCCGCGGATGCGGCAGTGGTCCTCACCGCCGAAGCGGACGCGACCCGCAAGCGCGGCCCGAAGAAGGGCTTCGGCACGTGGGTGCGAGTCCAGGTCGCGTCCGGCAAGCGCGGCAAGGAGCTCGCGAAGGCGATCGCCGCGAAGAAGGTGGCCTACGACGAGCTGAGCGATGAAGAGAAGGCCGAAGCCGACGCGAAGCTCGCGGCGCTCAAGACAACGTGGGTCGAGCATCGCAAGAAGCTGCAGGTGCGGCGCCGCGAGCTGATCCAAGCCGGCAAGAAGGCGAAGCGCCGCGGCGAAGCCGAGCTCGCTGCGTTGGAGAAGAAGCTTGCGAAGAACGCGACGCGACAAAAGCGCGTCGACGATGCCATCGCTGCGGATCCGAAGCGCAAGGCCGAGGTCGAGGCGCTGATGAAGGCGATCGGCAAGGGCGCGACCAAGCTCGACAAGGCGATCGACAAGGCCGAGGACAAGCTCGGCAAGGCGATCGACAAGGCCGAGGACAAGCTCGACAAGGCCGAGGACAAGCTCGACAAGGCCGAGGACAAGCTCGACAAAGCCGAGGATCAGGTCGATGCGGCGGGCCACGGCAAGAAGAAGGGCAAGGACAAGAAGAAGGACAAGAAGAAGAACGAAGGCGCACTCGACGGCGGCAGCGCAGCGCCGGGAGAGGGGGGCTGACGCCATGCGCAACGCACTACTTCTCGCCCTGCTGCTCGGGCTCGCGTCCTGCGACGACAAGTCCGACGCCACGACGAAGACCGCGCCGAAGACCGAGACCGCGAAGAAAACCGTGAAGGTCGGACCGGTCGCGAAGGCGGACACCAAGACGGATCCCAAGGCCGATCCCAAGGCGGATCCAGGCAACAAGGATCCCGTCGCACAGCCCGACGACAAGGCCGATCCCACGACACCTGCAGATCCGTCGAGCGAGGAGGCCGCAAAGATCGTCGAGCTCGCGCGCCTCGCTCGTGCGATCGCGGCCAAGCCCGAGGATGCCGATACGATCCTCGAGCAGTCCGGCATGGACCGCTCCGAATTCGAGACGGAGATGCTCGCCGTCGCGAAGGATCAGTGGCGCACGGATCTGTATCTGACCGCGCTCGCCGGAGCCGATCGCGCCGGCTGACACCACGCAACGCGTGAACCCGCGAGGGGTTGCGACCCCCCACGCGCACACGCACACGAGAAGGTGTTGTGCTCGCCCTCGGGTCGGTGGATCCTATCCACCGACCCGAGAGGTTTCACGGCCGATGCGGCGGTGATCCACGGGGCAAGAGCTCGACATCTGGTGGAGGCAATCATGACCATGCGCAGCATTTCTCTGGGGTTTGCATCGATGCTCGGCACGCTCGCACTCGGTTGCGGGTCGACCACGTCACCGAGCGATGGTTCGGGTGAGGCCAGCACCGGATCGAGCGCTGAAACGAGCGCAGGTCCGTCGACGAACCCGAGTGAGCCGAGCACCACCGCGAGCGATGCTTCTGCCGACGGCACGTCGTCGTCCGGCACGTCGCCGAGCACGACGATGACGACCGCGAGCGACGATGCGCCGCCGCCGGTCGGCTTCGACGTCGGTGATCAGCCCGATGCACCGGTCTCGGCATGCACGGCGGGCGGCAAGAACGGTGGCGGTGGCGGCGGTGGCGGTGGCGGTGCCGCAGACCTCTCGTACATCTGGATCGCGAACTCGTATCAGCAGCCCGAGGGCACGATCTCGAAGATCGACACCGTCACGATGGAAGAGCTCGGGCGCTACCAAGCGAAGCCGGCGAACGGCGACCCTTCGCGCACGTCGGTGAACCTCGACGGCGACGTCGCGGTCGCGAACCGCAACGGCGGCGTCGCGAAGTTCTACGCGCGCGAAGAGAGCTGCAACGAGAGCAACGGCCAGCCCGGCATCCAGACATCGACGGGCTCGCTCGACATCCTGCCGTGGGGCGAAGAGGAGTGCCTCGCGTGGTACCTGCCGCTGGTGTGCAACTCGAACCGCCCGGCCGCGTGGACACGCGGCGAGTTCAGCGAGGCGAGCTGCAGCTACGAGAACGAAAAGCTGTGGACCGTGTGCGACGGCAACACGCTGCTCATCAACGGCGATACCGGCGAGGTCGAAGAGACGATCGTCGTGCCGGGTAGCCCGTTCGTGTACGGCGGCGCTGCTGATGCCGACGGCAACTTCTGGGGCCTCAACACCGGCGGCTCGACGATCTACCGCGTCGACTTCGAGAGCCTCGAGCTGTTGTCGTGGCCGCTGGGTCCGAACTACGGCTACGGCATCACCGTCGATTCCGAGGGTCGTCCGTGGACGTGTGGTGGTGGCGGCGCATCGCGCTTCAACCTCGACGACGCGACGTGGAGCACCGTGGGCGCATCGGGGATCGGCGGCTGCATGACCGACGGCGTCTCGACGCTGTGGCACAGCAACCCATCGGGCCTGCTGCTCGGCTACGACATCGAGAGCCTCGATATCGTGAACATGATCCAGCTCCCCGAGTACGTGCACGGCATCAGCGTCGACTTCCAGGGCAACGTGTGGGGCGTGGGGTTCACGACGAACAACGCGCACCGCGCGAACCCGGAGACCGGCGTCGTCGACACCTACTCGGGGCTGACGCAGGCGTACACGTACAGCGACATGACCGGTTTCGCGCTCTCTTCGGCGGGCGGCGGCGGCGTTCCGCCGAATTGATCACCGATTTGGCGTGCTAGCTTCGAGGGGTAACCCTCGGAGCGCACATGACTCGCCGTATCGCCCTCGTCGCCATCCCGTCCGCGCTGTTGCTGCTGCTCGAAGGGCACGCGGCCGCAGCGAACCCGACGTACTACGACAGCCTCGCCGAGTTCCAGGTCGACGTCACCGATACGGTGACCGACGACTACTCGAACCCGAGCTACATGTTCATCCAGGGCAACGACCAGATGAGCGGTGTGTTCGGCGAGACCGACTACATGTCGACCGGGCACATGGACCTCAACATCATCAGCGCCGGCTACTACTGCGCCGGCTGCAACGGCTCGTTCGAGCTGTCGTTCCTGACGACGAGCGTCGGCGATGCGACCGGTGTGAACGGTGTCGGATTCGACATCCCCTCGCACTCGGTGAACGTGCCCTACTACGCGTTCATCACCTTCGCCGACGGCGAGCAGCAGGACATCCCGTTGCCCCCCGCGGGTCAGTTCTGGGGGGTGTCGGCGCCGGAGCGGATCGAGCGGATCCACATCGGCCTGAGCATGGGTGGTAGCACCACCGATGGCAGCTTCGGTATCGACAACCTGATCGTCGGCGACGGCTTCGACGAGACGCCGTGCGGCGACGGCATTCCGACCGAAGACGAGGAGTGCGACACCGCCGGCGAGTCGGCGACGTGCAACGCGAACTGCACGTTGCCCGAGTGCGGCGACGGCATCCCGAACGAGGCGGCGGGTGAGGTGTGCGACGACGGTGGTCCGTCGGCGAGCTGCAACGCGGACTGCACCGCGATCGTGTGCGGCGATGGCATTGTCAACGCAGTCGCCGGCGAAGAGTGCGACGACTCGGGCGAGTCCGCGACCTGCAACATCGACTGCACCATCGCGGTGTGCGGCGACGACATCGCGAACGTCACCGCAGGCGAAGAGTGCGACGACAGTGCCGAGTCGCCGGCGTGCGATCCGGACTGCACCGTGCCGGTGTGCGGCGACGGCTACGAGAACAACACTGCGGGCGAGTTCTGCGACGACGGCAACCTCGAGGACGGCGACGGCTGCAGCGCGACGTGTACCAACGAGGAGATCGAGTCGACCGAAGGCGGCGGGACGAGCAGCGAGGGCGGCGAGACCACCGACGCGAGCACGACCGGCGGCGAGAGCAGCGGTGGCCCTTCGGACACCGGTGACAGCACGGCCGGACCCGCCGACACGACCGATGGATCGGGTGACTCGGCGCCGGCGTCCGAGACGACGGCCCCGGCCGAGTCGAGCAGCGGTGACGTCGACGACACGAGCGGCGGTGTGACCGGGGCGACGAGCGATCCCGTCAGCGGATGTGGCTGCACCGCCGATCCGATCAGCAACGCGATCGCGTGGTCGGGCCTCGTGTTCGCGGGTGCGTTCGCGACCCGACGTCGGCGACGCTGAGGGCCGTCAGCGCATGCTGGCGCTCTCGTCGCGTAGGGACCGGAAGGAGGGAGATTCCGCGACGGCTTCGCCGGCGCGGAGGGAGGAAGCGGAGCTTCCTCCCCAAAGCTAACCCGAGTAACCTCCGGCCGCGCCGGCGCGACCCGTGCCCCACATGGCTGACCAGCTCTCCGCCGATCTCGCTTCGCTGAAGATTCAGCGCGGCCCCGGTGGCCCGGCCTCGCCGTGGCCCAAGCGCCTGTTGTGGATCGGCCTCATCGGCGCCGCGGGCTGGGCGGGCTGGACGTTCGGCAAGCCGGCGCTCGAGCAGCGCGTGTTCAAGCCGGAGGTCGAGCTCACGCAGATCGTCGTCGTGTCGCCCGCCGAGGCCCAGGCGAAGGTGACGTCGACCGGCTACGTCGTGCCGCAGCGCGTGACGAAGGTCGGCGCGAAGACACCGGGACGCATCAAGACGATGAAGGTCGCCGAGGGCGATGTCGTCGTGGTCGGCCAGGTGCTCGCAGAGCTCGAGGGCGCCGATGTGCGCGCCCAGCTCGCGATGGCGAAGGCGCGCGTGCTCACGGCGCGTGCGCAGGTGCAGACGGCGAAGGCCGAGCTCGCCGACGCGCAACAAAAGGCGAAGCGCGAGCGCAAGCTCGCGCAGCAAGGCGTCGGCGCAGCGGCGACCGCCGAGGATCTCGAGTTTCGCGTGACGGCGGTGAGCAAGCAGGTCGGTGCGGCCGAAGCGGGTGTGCGTGCGGCCGATGCCGAGGTCGAGAACTTCGAGGTGATGATCGGCTACCTGACGATCACCGCGCCGATCAACGGCACGGTCATCGCGAAGCCAGCACAAGAAGGCGAGCTCGTCGGCATGCAGGCGCTCGCGCTCGTCGAGATCGCCGACTTCTCGTCGTTGATGGTCGAGACCGACGTGCCCGAGGGTCGTCTGCACATGCTCGGCATCGGTGAGCCGGCCGAGATCGTGCTCGATGCGTTCCCCGCCGAGCGCCACCGCGGCAAGATCGCGATGGTCAGCCCGCGGGTGAATCGCGCGAAGGCGACCGTCACCGTGAAGGTCGCGTTCGTCGAAGCGACGACCAACGTGCTGCCCGACATGGCGGCGCGCGTGAGCTTCCTCGAGGCCGAGCTCGATCCCGAGGCGCGCAAAGAACCGGCGCGCGTGATCGTGCCGGCGAACGCGATCGCGGAGCGCGACGGCAACAAGGTCGTGTTCGTGCTCGAGGACGGCCTCGTGCACATGCGCGCCGTCGAGCTCGGCGACGCGTACGGGAATGGATTCGAGCTGCTGCAAGGTCCGCCCGCCGGCGCACAAGTCGTGCGCGAGCCGGCCGGCGAGCTCCACGACGGTCAGCGGGTCAAGCAGAAGGGCGAGACGACATGAGCGAAGAAGCCACCGAGTCCCCAGCGGAGAACAAGTCGGAGAAGTCCGCGAAGTCCACGGCAACGCGCGCGCCGATCATCGTGTGCAAGGGCATCATGCGCACGTTCTGGCGCGCGAAGGAGCGGCTCGATGTGCTCGATGGTCTCGATCTCGAGATCGCCGAGGGCTCGTTCGAGGCGCTCATGGGTCCGTCGGGCTCGGGCAAGACGACGCTGCTGAACCTGATCGCGGGTCTCGATCGACCGAGCGCCGGCAAGCTCACCGTCGCCGGCACCGAGGTCAGCGCGATGGGCGATGCGGCGCTCGCGAAGTGGCGCTCGCAGACGATCGGATTCGTGTTCCAGCACTTCAACCTGATCCCGGTGCTCACGGCGCTCGAGAACGTCGAGCTGCCGCTGCTGCTCACCAGTCTGCCTTCGGGCGAGCGCAAGAAGCGGGCGCAGACCGCCCTGCGCGTCGTCGGCCTCGAGGACCGCATGCACCACCGCCCGCAGCAGCTCTCGGGTGGTCAGGAGCAGCGTGTCGGCATCGCCCGCGCTATCGTCCACGATCCGAAGATCATCGTCGCCGACGAGCCGACCGGTGAGCTCGATCGCAAGAGCGCCGATGAGGTGCTCAAGCTGCTCGATCGCCTCAACAAGGAGTTCGACAAGACCATCCTCATGGTCACGCACGATCCCGCGGCGGCCGAGCGCGCGACTGTTGTGCGCAAGCTCGACAAGGGCAGGCTGCTATGACGCTCGGCTCGCTGTCGGTCAAGAACATCGGCCACAACTGGCTGCGTACGATCCTGACGGTCGTCGGGACCGCGATTGCGATCCTCTCGTTCGTCCTGATTCGGACGACGCTCGGCGCATGGGAGCAGGGTGTCGAGAACGCGGCGCAGGATCGGCTGTCGACGATCAATCGCGTCACGTTCGTGATGCCGCTGCCCAAGCGCTACTTCGATGAGTTCAACGGCTCGCGCGGCAAGATCGACGGCGTCAAGGCGGCGACCTTCCTCAACTGGTTCGGCGCGAAGCATCCGACGCGCGAGACCGAGTTCTTCGCGAACCTCGCGGTCGACAAGGACACGTACTTCGACGTCTACCCGGAGATGTCGGTGCCACCGGAGGACCTCGCGCGGTGGAAGGAGAACCGCCAGGGTGCGATCATCGGCGAGGCGCTCGCGAGCCAGTTCGGCTGGAAGGTCGGCGACGACGTCACGCTCACCGGCACGATCTATCCCGGCGACTGGAAGTTCAAGGTCGAGGGCATCTACAAGGCGACGAAAAAGTCCGTGGACCGCGCGCAGTTCATCCTGCGCTGGGACTACGTCAACGACACGCTGCCCGAGGATCGCAAGAACTACATCGGCTGGATCGCGACGACGATCGACTCGGCGTCGAACTCCGGCAACATCTCGGCGGCGATCGACGGCAAGTTCGACGAGCAGGACATCCAGACCCGCACCATGAGCGAGCGCGCGCTCAACATGGAGTTCCTCGGCGGCGCATCGGCGATCCTCACCGCGCTCGACATCGTGTCGCTCGTGATCCTCGGCATCATGATGCTGATCCTCGGCAACACGATCGCGATGGGCGTCCGCGAGCGCACCCGCGAGTACGGCGTGCTGCTCGCGCTCGGCTTCCGGCCCAAGCACATCGCGACATTCGTCATGGGCGAAGGCATCACCATCGGCCTGCTCGGTGGCGGGCTCGGCCTGCTCATCTCGTATCCGATCGTCGAGCAGGGCATGGGTCGCTGGCTCGAGGAGAACATGGGCGCGTACTTCCCCTACTTCTCGATCCCCACTGGGGTCGCCCTGCTCGCACTCGGCATGGCAGCACTGCTCGCCGCAGTCGCGGCGGTGATTCCGGCGTACAGCGCCAGCAAGCTCGACGTCATCGACGCCCTGCGTCGACTCGGCTGAGGAGATCGACGCCATGGTTCCGATCCGCTACAACGTCCGCAATCTCCTGGTTCGCAGGACTACGACCATCGCCGCCGCGCTCGGCGTCGGCCTGGTCGTGTTCGTGCTCGCGGCAGCGCTCATGCTCAACGAAGGGCTCGCGCGCACGCTCGATCTGTCGGGCGGTCCCGACACCGCGATCGTGCTGCGCAAGGGCTCGGATTCCGAGATGCCGAGCTCGATCGAAGACAAGTCGATCGCGCTCATCAAGGTCGCGCCGGGCGTGAAGGCCGGCAAGGACGGCCAGCCGCTGGTCATCGGCGAGAGCGTCGTCGTGCTGTTCCAGGATCTGGTCAACGGCAAGGGCAAGAGCAACGCGACGCTGCGCGGCGTGCCGCTCGATCGCATCGAGGAATTCCGCCCGGAGCTGAAGGTCATCGAGGGCAAGATGGCGGCGATCGGCACCAATCAGGTCATCGTCGGCAAGCGCATCACTTCTCGATTCAAAGGGCTCGCGTTGGGCGGCAAGGTCGAGCTGCGCAAGAACCGTGCGGTCGAGGTCGTCGGGATCTTCGAGGCTGGCGGCTCGTCGTTCGAGTCCGAGGTGTGGGGCGACGTCGACTACATCCGTCAGGCGTTCGGCCGCGACGGCGTCGTGTCGTCGGTGCGGGCCAAGCTGGACTCGGCGGCGGCGTTCGACGGCTTCGAGCTCGCGGTCGAGCAGGACAAGCAGCTCGGCCTCGAGGCGATGGCCGAGCCCGAGTTCTACCGCAAGCAATCCGAGGGCACGTCGATCTTCATCATGGCGATGGGCACGCTCATCGCGGTGTTTTTCTCGATCGGCGCGATGATCGGCGCGATGATCACGATGTATGGCTCGGTCGCGCATCGCCGCAAAGAGATCGGTGTGCTGCGTGCGATCGGCTTCTCGAAGAGCGCGATCCTGTTCTCCTTCTTGCTCGAGTCGGTGATGCTCGCGTTGCTCGGCGCAGTTCTCGGGACCCTCGGCGCGCTCGGCATGGGCATGGTGCGGTTTTCGATGCTGAACTTCACGACGTTCTCCGAGATCGTCTTCGAGTTCCACGCGACCCCGGAGATCCTGATCCAAGCGGTGGTCTTCGGCGGCGTGATGGGCGTGTTCGGTGGCTTCTTGCCGGCGGTTCGCGCGGCTCGTACGCCGCCGATCGAGGCGATGAAGGGCTGATGCATCGGCAGCCGCTTCGCCGGCGCGGAGGGGGAAGCGGGCCGCTTCCCCTGAAAAATCACATCCGGGTGCAGCGGATCCCGCCGCGCTCCATCGTGCCGAGACACTCGTTGCACGTCACGCAGCCGGATTTCGACGCGGAGCCGCTCGCGAGTCGAGTGACGAGCCCGGGCTCGTGGATCAGCGCGCGCGCCATGCCGACGAGGTCGAAACCTGCGCGCATTGCCGTGTCCAGCGACTCGCGGCTCTTGATCCCGCCGACGAGTACCACTGGGATCTTCACGCGCGCGCGCAGCAGCTTCGCCTCCTCGAGGAAGAACAGCTCCTCGAACGGATACTCCTGCACGAACAGGCGCGAGAACATGAACGTCCCGAGCTTGCGATAGATGGTCGGCTGCGCGGCCGCGAGCGCGATCACCGGCACCTCGCCGCGCACTCCGTACATCGGTGCCCTGCTCGCGAAGCCGCCAGTCGGCACCAACGCATCGACACCCTCCGCCTCGAGTCGGCGCGCGAGCGCAACGGCCTCGGCGAGATCCAGCCCGCCCTCGAAGCCGTCGATCAGGTTGATCTTCGCGAGCACCGGGATCTTCGCGCCGACGGTGGAGCGCACGACCCTCGCGATCTCGATCGCGAGGCGGGCGCGATTGTCGAGCGACCCACCCCAGCGGTCGTCGCGATGATTCGTATACGGCGACAAGAACTGGCTGACGAGGTGACCGTGGGCGAAGAGCAGCTCGACGGCGTCGAACTTCGCCTCGACTGCTTGCCCCGCAGCGTGGGCGAAGTCGCCGACGACGCGCGTGATCTCGACCTCGGTCATCGCGCGCGACCACGACTTGCGATGACGATCGTAGATGCGCGACGGCGCGACGGGCTCGGTGCCGATCACCGACTTGTGCGTGAAGCCGCCGCCGTGGCCGAGCTGGAGCGACGCCGCGCCGCCCTCGCCTCGGACCGCGGCCGTCAGCTCGCGCAGACCCGCGACGGCTTCGCGAGACATCACGAGCTGCGTCGGATAGCTGCGGCCCTGCGCCGTCACGGCCGCGCTCGCAACGGTCGTGAGCGCCGCGCCGCCGCGTGCGATCGCGCGGTGATGCTCGACGAGCGCGCTCGTGGGCAATCCCGCGGGACACATGCCCTCGAACGTCGCGGCCTTGATCACGCGGTTGCGCAGCGTCAATCCACGCAGGCGAATCGGCGAGAACGGACTAGCGGTGGCCATGCTCGAGGGGCTCCTGCCGCGTGATGTGTTGCCATCGATCCGTAGGCACACGCCGAGGATACGCTGTTTCTCGGCAATGTGATCCACTCGGACGCTGCGGGGATCCAGTCGACTCCGCGCCGAATGTAGCGCCCGCTACCTCGCATGCACGACAATGCCGACATCGCGTGATAGGCTCGGTGGATGCGACGCGCAATCGTGCTGGGGTGGGTGCTGGGATGTGGTTCGGACCCGGACTCCGGCACCGACTCGCTGACGACCGCGACGGTCGGCACCACCTGCACGGACACATCTAGCTGCGCCGAGGCGACGGCGGTCGCGACGACCGACGGCTCCGGCACGGCGAGCACGTCGGCGACGTCGCCCGGCACCGACGGCAGCACCATTGGGGGATCGGGATCGTCGTCGTCGAGCGGCGCGACGGATTCGATGGGCACGTTCAATCCCGTCACCGAGAGCGGCCCGATGGAAGACAGCGCCGACGAGTCCACTGCGTTCGCCGATTGCAGCATGACGGCCGATTGCGCGTCGTGCTGGGACTGCGCGCGCGCGGGCCCGTGCAATGCCGGCTACTCGAGCTGCGAGATGGCGTTCAATTGCATCCCGTCTCTCATCTGTAGCGAGCAGTGTGCGACGGACGGACTGCAGCAGGCGTGCGTCACGACGTGCTGCATGTCGTGCACCGACCTGATGACGTGCCCGATGGTCGACGCTGTGATCAGCTGCATCGAGGCCGAGTGCGCGACGCAGTGCCAGATGGTCGACTGCCCCGGCGCGTGATCACAGGTCGTCGAGCGGGTCCTTGCCGTCGGTGATCACGATCGGCTTGCGCGTCGACGGCTTGGTGCCGTCGCCCGTGTCGACCGTGTCCGTCGCCGGCTTCGGCTTGTGCGTCTTCGGTCGCGGCTTCGGCTTGGTGGTGCCGGCCGGCGCATCGCGTTCGATTTCTTCGTCGATCGCATCGACGCGCTCCCGCAGCGCGATGCGCTCGGCCTCGGTATCCGCGGCAGCGAGCTTCGCTTCGAGGGCCGCGCGCTCGGAGGCGAGGCGCTGGTGGTTCGCGGTCAGTGCATCGAGCTTCGCGGCGACCTGCGCCATCTGCTGGTCGTACGCGGTGCGCTGCTCCGATGCCGACTGCTCGATACGCTCCGCCGCGGCCGAGTCGTGCCACGCGATCGCACCGGCGAGGCCGAGCATGGCGACGAGCGCTGGCACCACTACATACGGCCACCGCGGTGCGGCCGCACGCTCTGCTGCACGGAGCTGTGCATCGAGTCGCATCGCTTCGTGGCGAAGCCGCGCCTGCTGATCGATTCGCGCCTGCGCGGCGGCTTCGTCGAGCCGCATGCGCTCGACCAGCTCGAGCTGGCGACGCTGCTCGAGTGCAGCTTGGTAGGCCGCGGCCTGCGCCTGCGCGGCCGCCTCGGCGGCGAGCGCGGCGCTCCGCTCGACCTCCTGCGCACGAGTCTGTTGCGCACGGATCTCTGCGAGGCGCTGCGCCTCGACCGCGCGCAACCGTGAGGCCTCCATCTGTCGGAGCTCGTCGAGCGCGTGCAGGCCAGAGCTGTTTTTCTTCGTCACTGCCGTTGGTCCTCCATCGTGTTCACGCACCGGTCACGGTTTCGTTCCAAGGCGCGCTCGGGTACGCTCGGATCCATCCATGACCTTCCGAGCTTCGGTCCTGCTGGGTGTGTGGGTTTCGGCACCGCTCGCTGCGTCCTGTGGCGATTCGCCCAGCCCCGCAGTCGACACCGAAGGCAGCGAATCCACCGCCACGAACACCGACAGCTCGGGTAGCGGGTCCGGCGAGCCCGAGTCGTCGACCGGCGACGTCATCGAGTGGCCGCACGAGCACGCGTACGTAAAGATTTCGTTCGCGCCGCCTGCCGACGCCACCGATGCGTCGATCCTCGATCAGACCGTCACCGTCGTCGTCTCGATGGACTACGGCGAGTGCCTGACCGCCTACTACGAAGCGAATCCCTTCGTGCGGCAAGATGGCGAGCTCGGTGGCGAGATCTTCGGTGATGCCGCGGCGGGCGGCGAGGGCTGGAAGGATCTGCTGTGCTCGCCCTTGTTCGGTGATCACGCCCCGTGCAGCGTCGTGTGGATCACGCAGCGCGTCGACGTCGAGCAGAGCCTGACGATCACGTACGACGTCACCGGGGACCTCGCGACGAAGCCGATCTTCTTCGGGCCGCTGCCGACGCCGAACACTGCGAACTGTGCCGATGGCACCACGCCGACCGTGCGCATCATCGACGCCACGAAGATCCGTGGCATCGACGCGGAAGGTGACGATCTATGGGAGGCCGCGAGCTGGGCACCGGACGAGGCCGCGAGCCTCGACGAGGCGCCCATCGTCGTGACCGTCGCGCCGCTCGGCGAGTGAGCGTCATCGGGCGCGAGCGAGCTTGATGCGCGTCGGCGTCGGGCGCCCGAAGTAGACCGCGATCGACGTCAGGCCGCGGACGCGTTGCGCGACGGCCTGGAGCTCCGCGACGAGTCGGCGCAGCAGGCCATACGCCGCGTGCTCGCCGCGGCTCGAGTACGACTCGTCGATGGCGACGAACAATGCGACGAGCGCGTCGTCCTCGCGCACGTACACGACGACGCCGATCGGATGTTCCTCGTCGTCCTCGCGTTCGACCGCGTAGAGCGTCTGCGGCGCGTGCGGATCGAGCCCCACGCGCAGCCGCTCGCCGTCGAGCCGAATCTTCGGCATGCCGTAGCGTTGGGTCACGAACCCGACGCTGCCCGCCACCTTCGCCTGGTTGCCGTTGAAGAACAGCAGCCGCTCGACCTCGTCGCGGTGCTGCGTCGACAAGGTCGAGGTGAAAGCGACCTCCGCCACGCCTCGAAGTCTACAGGATCAGATCTCGACGAGCGGAACCGTCGTGATCTTGTCCGTCTCGAGAAGCAGGCCGGACCACGAGAGCCCGACGCCGAAGCCCATCGTCGCCCACTTGGTCGGCCGCTCGAACATCGCCTGCCCGCGCGTGACCATGGTGAGCGCAATCGAGGCGCTTGACGTGTTGCCGAACTCCTCGATCGAGAAGAGGATCTTGTCCGCGGGCACCTTCGCGCGCTTGGCCAAGAAGTTGATCATGAACTTGTTGGCCTGGTGGAAGACGTACGCGTCGACGTCGTCGCGCGTCCATCCTGCCGTGTCGAGCATGGTCTGCAGCAGCGGCGGCACGCGCTTCATCGCGAACGTGAGGATCTGCGGGCCGTGCAGCGTCAGATCGATCGGCCGCCGGGTCTCGTCCTCTTCTTCGCGACGCTCGAACATCGCCGGCGTCCACGGATTCCGAGCACCGCCGCCCTGCACGATGATCTGGCCGAAGCCGGAACCGTCGGCGCCGAAGTCGGTCGCGCGCACCGAGGTGTCGCCCTCGCTGGTCAGCGCCGTCGCGGTACCTGCATCACCGATGAGCAGCGTGTTCGCGAGGTCCGAGCGGTGCTCGAGGTCGGCGGAGAACGGCTTCATGAAGCCGGTCACCATCTCGCCGCACAGCAAGAGCGCTCGCTTCACCAGGCCCGCGGCAAGCATGCCCTGGATCACCATCATGCCGTGCGTCCACCCCGAGCAGCCGAGGTTCATGTCGAACACCATGCAGCGATCGGGCAGCCCGAGCTGCTCGTGCGCGCGGTGGGCCGACGACGGCAGATAGTGATCGCCGAGCATCGTCACGAGGATGACGGCGTCGATCGTCTTCGGATCCCAGCCGAGCGCCTCGATCAGCGGCTTCGCGGCCGCGATGCACAGGTCCGACGCGGTCTGTCCCGGTGCCGCCTCGCGCTTCTGCACGACGCCGGTGTTGCCGACGATGCGATCCACATCGAACGGCTTGAACTTCTCGTAGGCGTATTCCTCGGGCCTGACGATCTTCTTCGGCACGCAGGCCGACATGCCGACGAGCTTCATAGGCCTCGTGCGCGGCTCATACGATCTTGCCGCCGGTGAGGTCCATCAGATCCTGGACCGTCTTGCAGTCGCGGATCTTGTCCTCTTCGACCTTGATGCCGTGCTCGTCGAACACGACGAGCAGGTTGATCACCGCGGTGGAATCCCAGCACTCGAATCCGGTGAGATCGGTGCTGGTGTTCAGCTTGTCGGGAGCAGTTTCCAGCACTTCCGCCAGCGCAGAGAGGAACTCGACCTTGGTCATCGGTCGCGACATTACACCGGGCTCGCTAGAGGCACAACCGACGCGGCGTTCACAGTCATTCACCAGTCATTCACAGTCATTCACAGTCATTCACAGTCATTTACAGTCATTTCATGGGCGGGCCTGCGCGACGGGTGCCATGCTGCGCCCATGCTCGAGCGCGTCATGCGACGGACGAAGTACTTCGCTCCTGTGCTCTCTTTCGCACTCGTCGCGTGCGGTAGACCGGCCGCGAACGACGCGGCGACACCGGCCGGCGGTCCTGCCCAGTCTCCCAGCGAAGCGCCTGCCGGCGGTTCGACGCCCGCCGTCACAACGCCGACACCAGCCGCGGCGGCCGACGACGGACCACTCGCGACGTTGCGCAGCGGCACGCTCGCGCCGGCGGCAATGGATGCGCTCGACGGCACGATCGAGCACGTGTCCTCGGGCGACGGGGACTTCTACGAGCTCGCGCTGAGGCTGCCGGCCGATCGGAGTCGAACCGCCGTGCGAGCGGCGATCGACGACGCGCCCGCGAGCGCGATCGTGCTGCTGCGTCACGAGGCCGAAACCCTGCAGCTGCTGATGTACCGGCCGATCCCGAGCAAGACGCTCTCGACGTCGGTTTCCGGCACGGTGTGGTTCGAGGGCTACGACGAAGGAACGCCGCGGATCTACGCCGCGCCGCTGCGTGCGACCGGCACACCGAAGAAGGACGACGAGCTGCGCCGTCGATTCGCCGACGCACTGTCGCTACACCTGCGTGACGGCGCGACGACGCCGTTTCACCACTTCGCGGCCGGGCGCGTGCACACGGCGATGCTCGGTCGCAGCGCGACCGCGTCGGCGGCGATCACCGATCCACGCGGGCTCGGGCGCACATCGACGGATCTGTCGCAGCTCATGTACACGACGACGGCCGCGACCTCGCTGCAAGAGGCGTTGCAGTACGACAAGGGCCTCGGCATCCGCGACGACGACGGCAAGCGCAACGTCCCGCTCTCCGAGTGCAAGGCGCCCGCGCTCGCGGATCATCCGTTCGAGGCGATGCGGGCCGGGCTATCGACGACCGGCACGCCGATCGAGGAGCCGCTCGCCGCCGCGGTGCCTGCGGACTTCTGGTACCTGCGTTTCTCGGACATCCGCGACATGCTGCGCGTGCTCGACGAGGCGTCGACGTGGATGACGCCGGTCGCCCACGCGATGGAGGAGCGACCGCTCGTCCGCGACCTCGCCGAACGCTACCAGCGCGAGCTCGGCCTCGGGCGCAGCGGTCTCGCGAAGGCGCTCGGACACACGGCGGTGTCGCGGCTCGCAGTCACCGGCAGCGATCCGTATCTGCGCGACGGCAGCGACGTCACGTTCATCTTCGAGATCGCATCGCAGACGATCTTCGACACCGAGCTCACGCGCCACCTGACCGACTGGCAGTCGAAGGTCGAGGGCGTCACCAAGACCGAGCTCGTCCACAACGGTCGCGTCATCACCGTGCACACGGATCCGCGCGGCTTGGTCCGTCAGCACCGCGCGCAGATCGACAAGCTCGCCATCTTGTCCAACAGCGCCGAGGCGTGCAAGCGCGTGATCGATGCGATCGAGGGTCGCGGACCGCGGCTGGCCGACGAGCCCGACATGCGCTACATGCTCGCGCGCGACGCCGGCCAGCACGATGCGTTCGCGTTCATCGGCGATCGCTTCGTCGCGTCGGTGGTCGGTCCGCAGCAGAAGATCCAGCAGGCGCGCCGCATGCGTGCGGGTGCCGAGCTCGCGAGCCCCGGCTACGCAGCGCTGCTGTTCGGATGGATGAAGGGCCGCGCGCCCGCGTCGACCAAGGAGCTGATCGACGCTGGCGTGTTGCGGGCCGAGGAGCTCGCGCACGCCGATGGTAGCGCGATCGAGTTCACGCCGGGCACTGCGGCGCGCTCGCCGTGGGGCCGCACCGATGCGTTGCGGCCGCGCATCGAGCTACCCGCGGTCGAGGAGGTCACCGAGGCCGAGCGGCAGGCGTACGACCGCTTCTCGCAGGAGTACCAGCACTACTGGCGGCAGTTCATCGATCCGATCGCCGTGCGCCTGGACTTCGAAGGCGACGTCGCGACCATCGATGTGCGGGTGCTGCCGCTCATCGAAGGCACCAACTACCGCGACATCGAGCAGGTCGTCGGCAACCAGCGAATCACCGTACCGGCGATCGACGATGGTCTGCAGGCGGTGTGGTCGGTCGGCAAGGACACCGAGCTGCGCCGCGATCTCGATCGCATGTCGACATCGTTCTCGGGCAAGGCGGAGCTCGGCATCGGCTGGCTCGGCGACTGGGTGATGCTCGGCACCCTCGACCGCGCGTCGCTGACCGACGCGCTCGCAACGTTCGAGGATCGCGTGCAGCTTCCGCCGCCGCCGGTGAAAGAACGCGACGAACGCGAGCTCGAGATGGCGCGCGCGCTCGGCAAGCTGCCGGTGTTCGCGGCGGCCGACATCGACAACACCATCGCACTCGTCGCCGCGCTCGCGGCCCTGCGCGTGTTCCTGAACGAGGTCGCGCCGGGCACGGTCACCTGGGATAACTTCGCGACCCACAACGGCGTGTCGATCGTGCGCGTCGGCGTCGCACCGACCGCCGAGGACGACATGCGGCGGTTCTCCGAGGCGATCGCGATCTACTACGCGCAGGCTGGCGGAGCGATCGTGTTCGCGCTGCAGCAGTCGACGATCGAGACACTAATCGATCGGCTCGACGATCCGGCGAAGCGCCCGCTCGGCGTCGACAAAGCCGGCACCCAGTTCGCGATCGAAGGCCACGTCCGCAGTGGCGGCGGGGCCTGGACGGCGCTCACATGGGCGCTGCAGGGCCAGGCGCAGGTGGGGCTCGGCTCGGCCCGAAGCTTTGCCGAGGCGACGCTGCGCGGCGACCCGAGCGTCGCGACCGATCCCGCGAAGCTCCATGCGCTGTCGCTCGCGTACTTCGGCGGCGTGCCGGTCACGCCGGAGGGTCGCACCGACTGGACGCTCGGGCCCGAGGGCGTCGGCGATCCCATGCACGGCACCGCGATCACCCCGATCTATCCCGCGCTACCGATCGACTCGTCGCCGCGCGGCGGGGCTTCGACGCCGATCGGCGCGCTGATGAAGCGACTGACGTCGGTGCGCGCGACGATCTCGTTCGACGACGAGCCGACGTCCGCGAAGCCGCCGGTTCGCAGCCTACACACGCGGTTCGAGCTGACGCTCGGTGCTGCCGAAGGCTGAGGGTCATTTCAGGGTGAGCGGGGCCTACTTCTCGGCCTGCTCGCCCATGAACTTCAGCGCGAGCTCGCGCAGTCGCAACACGCTCGGTACACCGTCGCTGCTCGCGAAGTTCAGCTCGGCTGCGAACTGCACGTACTGTGCGGCCTCCCATGCGACGAACGCACGGCCCGCAGCGGTCGCGAGCAGCCCGTTGCGCTTCGCATCGAACTCGCCGCGGACCTTCGCCACCATCGCATCGGCCTCGGCCTGCAGGCGCGCGTTGACGCCGTCGGCTTCGGCGCGGATCTGCTGATCGTACTGCAGCGTCTCGGCGAGCACGTTCTGCACGCCCATCAGGTACGCGTCGTCGATCTTCTCCGCCTCTTCCGCAGTCATCTGCAGGTCGGTGGTCGCCGCCCCGATCAAGGCGGTGCGTTCCTCGGGCGTCAGCTTGTCGAGTTTCTTGCGCGCGCCACCGGGTGTGCTGTCGTCGCCCATCTGGATGACGCCGACCTGATACGCACGCTGGAGCTTCGCGCGGCGCTCGATCCACTTCTGCTCACGCGCCGAGGCGAGCGCGTTGGTGCCCTGCGTGTAGTTGTCGAGCTTCTGCTGCTCGTTCGCGACCGTCTGCGCGGCGGCGTCGAGCAGCTTTTTCTGCTCGTTGAGCTGGATCTGCTGTAGCTGCTTCTCGTACTCCGGGCGGAACTTAACGGCGCGAATCAGCACCGCCGAGGCCTCGAGGTGGAGCTCGGCGAGCTTCTCGTTGAGGATGTCGAGCGTGTGCGACGACACTTCGAGGCGTCGGTCAGTGGAGTAGAAGTCCGACGACGTGAGCTCGGCGAGCCGCTCACGCAGCACGCTGACGGTCGTCTCCTCGGCGAGCCGCTGGAAGCGGAAGCGATCGTTCGCGTCGAGCTGATGGTTGCCGGTCTGCACGAGCCGCCACGCCTCGCCGGGGCGGATGCGATACGGCACCGACACATCGAGCAACACGATGTTGTTGTCCTTGGTGCGGATCTGCAGCGGCTGGTGGCCGCTCTCATCGGTGTAGTCGAGGTACTCGAAACGGCGTGGCAGGCTGATGATGCTGTGCACGCCGGGAATCGCGAACGCCCAGCCGGGCTCGAGGTCGGCCTCGCCGACGCCCGATACGTTGCTCTGGCGCACGCCGATGCGATCGGGACCGACCGTGCTCGTGCAGGTGAGCGGGATGAGCCACAGCGCGAGCACGGCGATCGCGAGGCCGCGGGCGAAACGGAGGATGGGACTGGTCATGGTGCACCTCCGATCTGCTCGAGCTGGATCCGCGAAGGTGTCCCATCTCGCGCGTAGGGCTGGATGCCGATCGTCACACCCGACAGCTTGGTGCCGAGGCGCTCCATCACGCGCTCGACCGGCTGGTTCGCGAACGCCTCGATCGACGCACGCTGGGCCTCGAGGTCCGCGGCGAGCTGGCCGCGCAGCTCGACCGAGCGAGTCTCGGCTGATGCGAGCGCGGCCTGACCCTTTGCCACGGTGTCGATGCGATAGCCGTCGGCGAGACGCGTCGTCTCGGCCTGCGCGGCAACGGCGGTCGCGAGTGCAGCCTCGAGCTCCGCGCGCTTCTCCTGGATCACGCGGTTCTGATCGCGATCGACCTCGGCCAGTCGGCGCGATCGATCGGTGCCCGCACGCGCGAGGTCGGAGATGATGACGACGAGCTGGTTGTCGGCCTCGTTGCGGGCCTCGATCAGGTTCTCGTAGTCGTCCGAGAACCGCGGACGCGGCGTGACGATCTGCGTGACGATGACGCCGTGAGGCTGGAGCAGCTCGTTGAGCCGCATGCGCGCGCGTTCGGTCGCCGCGCCGAAGTTCGCCGGGTTCGACACGGAGATCGTCGACTCGCGGCCGAACTCGTCGCGCAGGATCGAACGCGCATACGGGGGCAACCACCGGCGGAACGCGGCCGCAGGGCCGGCGTCCCGCACGGTGTCCTCGGCGCGGTCGCCGAGCACTTGGAAGATGATCGTCGTGTCGTTGAACAGGAAGTTCGAGCCGTCGCTCGCGCGCACGGTCAGCTCGGCGACGTGGAGGTCGTCGGTGTTCTTCGTGCCGCTCATCACGAACGTCTGCGGGCTGGCATCGACGACGTAGATCGAGTGCAGGCCGAAGGGTGCGCGCAACACCAGGCCAGGCTGCACGATGGTGTCGCGCTTGCCGGTGAGGTTGTTGATGCGCACCGCGACCTCGCCGGGCTCGATGACGACGAACGACGTCGAGAATGTGATCGCAAGCACCAAGAGGGCGAGAGCGATCCACCCCAACGTGCCGACCCCGCGCTTGCGTAGCCGCGCGAAGAAGCTCGCGGCATTCCCGGGGAACTGGGTGACTGTTGCCATCGCGGGCGATGGTATCGCCTTATGGCTAGTGTCCGCAGTCGACGTTGCGGCGATGCAACGCGATGGCCTCGGCATCCTCCGCGAGCTCCGCTTCGCGCAGCAGCCACAGGAACATCTGGTGGGCGTGCACGCGGTTCTTCCGATCGTTCCACAGCCACACCGCGAGCGCGCACACGGCCGGATTCACGATTGCGTAGGCGAGGCGCATCGCGCCGGGTCCGGTCATCGCAACGGCGACGTGGTACTCGCCGCGCACCGCGAGGTACTCCCGCCACTCCTCGTGGATCGGCAGCGCCCTGCGCGCGACGACGCGGGTCTTGAGCGCATCCGCGACGAGCTCGAGCTCGTCGAGGACGCGGCGGTGCAGTGCACGGCGCGCTCGATCGAGCGTGTCGTGGGCCCGGCCGCTGGCTTCGCCGAGCGAGATGCCGGTAGTGCGGACGAGGTCCACGAGGTCACGTTCCACGCTCTCGCGCAGCGCGTCGATCGGATCGGCGGTGACGCCGAGATCCGTTGCGCGTCGGCGAGCATGCTCGAGGAATTCGCGGTGCTCGAACACCCGATCCCACGCGCCAGCCACCTTCGCGACGTCGGCCGCGACCGGGCGATCGATCTGGGCGAGCCGGGCGTGCGCGACGAGGGCTGCGCGGTGCGGATCCGAGTCGACGACCACGGTGAAGGGCGGCGGCGATGGTGGAGCTTCGTCGGGCACGTGCTGCAACGCGCGCTCGACCAGCGGGCGCCACCGCGTGCGTTGCGGTGTCGCTCGCCAGCAGCGCTCGAGGTCCGCGTCGTCCGGTAGCGGTGCCCGACCGACGAGCCTCTGTGCGACGCGGGTCAACAGGCGCGTTGTCGGGTCGAGGTCGCGATCGTCCGCGAGCTCCGCGACGCGCAACCAAGCGCCCCGCGTCGCCGCCTCGGCGGCACACCACTGCACCGCGAGGCGTCGAGCCATGCGTGGAGTCGCAGTGCCCTCGAACTCGCACAGGCTCGCGATCCACCGCCGCGCCGCATCGAGATCACCACGCGCGGCTGCGACGAGCCCGGTCGCGAGCAGGTGCGCCGCGCCGCAATCCGATTGCTCGCAGCGCCGCTCGACGAACGCGAGCGCGCGCGGCGATCCACCCGCACGCACCGCAGCCCACGCCGCGGCGACGAGCGCCCCACCCTTGTTGTCGTCGTGCCACGTCCACGCGCTCGAGCGCACCAAAAACCACGCCGCGCGCCAGTGCCCGCGCGGGATCAGCCAACGGGTCGCGACCGCCCACGGCAACGCGAGCACCACGACGATGATGACCACGAGCGGCCCGAGCGGATCGAGCCGTGTCGTCATCGCGATGCCCGACAGCGCGAGCGAGCCGAGCACGAGCCACTGCACGAGCCCGAAGAAGCCCGGGCGCCCGTCCTCGCGGTTCGCCGCGCCGCACCACCACGCGACAGCGAACGCGATCGCGAAGAACCCGAGCTTCCCGAGCTCGCCGTTCATCGCCGGCTCCAGCCGAGCTCGGCCATCGCATCGAAGCCGGTTTCACCGATCTCCACGTCGTCCGGTTCCGTCACCGGTGCGACCTCGGATGGATCGGTGAGACACCACAATTCGTGCGCGAGCCGTCGTGCGGGATCACGCAGCTCGGCCATCGCGGCGCGCACGAGCTCGGGCGTGCGCGCGCGCGGGCCGACGGGCGTCGTGTAGATCTGTGCACGCGCGAGGCCGAGCTCGAGCATGCCGAGCCACTTGCTCCCCGCGCGCTCGATCTCCGCCCGCGTCGCCGTCGTCGGCAGCTCGAGCACGAAGAAGGCGCCTGTCGCCCATCGATCGCCGACGCTCATCGAACGCCGGAATCGTAGCCCTGTCGCTGCGCCGATGGATCGTGGGGCACAAGGCGCCACAGCTTCTCGGTGATCTTGCGCAGCTCGGCGAGGTCGCCCTGCGTGCGCGCGGTCTTGCCGGCCTGCACCAGCGTCTGTGCCTTCGGCAGATCGGTCGCGGCATCGACGCGGCTGCTCGCCTCGTCGAACAGCGCCGGCCAGGTGTCGGGATCCCGATACCACGCCGTCTCGCCGAGCTGGTTGGCGAGGCGGAGCTGTCGCTGCAGCTCGCGAACGCTGCGCTCTGCCCTGGCGCGATCGATCGCCCGCGCGACATCCTCGAACAGCGCGCGCTCGCGGTCGGTGCCAAGGTGCGCGATCTGTCCGCCCGACCACGTCAGCGTTCGCACCGCGCGCTGCTCGAGCTCCGGCCACTGCTTGCTCTGCTCGACCTCGTCGAGCGCGGCATCGATGTCGAGCAGGTTGCGGCGAGCTCGCTGCGCGGCGTCCTCGTTGCCACCGTGCGCCGCACCCAGATCGCGCGCGACATCACCGAGGTCGCGCTCGGCGTGCTCGAGCGCCCCGAGGATCTGCGGCATGCCCCGCCGAAACGCGTCCGCGCGCAGATCGTCGACGCGCTGCCGCAGCGCGGCGAGGCTCACACCGAGCACCTCGACGTCCGCGGCCGGCACGAGCAGGTGCGCCACGTGCTCGAACACCTGATCGAGCGCCGGCACGAGCGCGCGCGCCGACATGCGGCCGCCACGATCGAGCTCGATCGTCAGCTCGACGTCGGACCCGGCAGGCAGCGTGCGCGCGATCGTGTGGCCGGGGATCTCGAGCGTACCGACGAGCCGACACAGGTGCGCGCGATCGTGCTCGCCCTGCACGATCGGGATCTTCAGCACGCTCTGCGTCGAGCCGCGCCCGATGCTCTCGACCGTCACGTGCGTGAAGCTGCGCCGCGCCGGCAGCGGTGTGCCGCGCTCGAAGTACAGCTGCACGTGATCGCTGACGAGCGCGACGCCGATCGATCGGGACAGCGGCGGATCGCCGATCGTCATGCCCTGCACGATCGTCACCGACTCGGGATCGACGTCGATCACCGCGCCCGCGGCGTCCTCGGCGACGATGCGGAACCTGTTCGCCTTGCGCAGCACGAGCTCGACGCCGACGACGAACGCACGCTCCTCGTCGAGCGTCGCGACCTCGCTCGTGAAGGTGCCGTCCTCGCGCTCGAGGCGGATCTTCGCGGGCATCGGTCCGCTGCCGCCGTCGACGACCCGGCCGATCACGTGCGGCGCGATATCGGTGCACACCGCCGGGAACTGCAGCCACAGCCGCGCGCCACGACGGGCGATCGGGCCCGCACCGCGACCGTCGAGCGCCGTCGTCGCGGCATGGATCGCGGCGCCTTGGGCAACGAGCGTCATCGGATCGAGCCCGTCGGCGACCGCGGCACCGAGCTCTTGACCCACACGCTCGCGCAGCCGCGGCGTCACGGTCGGTCCACCGACGAACACGATGCGCGCGAGCCTGGATGCAAGGGTGTCGTGATCACGCAAGAGGCGTCGACAGACCTCGAGCGATCGATCGACGATCGGCAGCACGAGTGCCTCGAACGTCGCGCGCGCGAGCACGAGCTCCGGATCGAACGCTTCGGTGCCGGGCAGCTCGAGCGGCACCGGCAGCGTGAGCACGGCCTCCGACGCGCGACTGAGCGTGATCTTCGCCTCCTCGGCGGCGTGCTTGAGCATCGCGACAGCGGCGCTGTGCGTCGGGTCGTCGCGGCGGATCTTCACACCGCGCTCGCGCTCGATCGCCGCGGTCGCCCACTCGACGATCGCCCAGTCGATGTCGCGACCGCCGAGGAAGTTGTCGCCGTCGTGGCCGACCACGCGCAAAAATCCGCCATCGGTCTCGAGCAGCGAGACATCGAACGTGCCGCCGCCGAGATCGTAGACGAGCCAGCGACCATCGCCCTGCTCCGCGGTCCAACCCGCGGCGAGGGCCGATGCGATCGGCTCGGGCAACAGCTCGATCTTGTCGAAGCCCGCGAGCTTCGCGGCCTCGGCAGTCGCGGCGCTCTGCGGCAGCTCGAACAGCGCCGGCACCGAGATCACCGCTGCAGTCGGCAGCGAGCCGAGCTGATCACGAACGTCGCCACGCAGCGCCTCGAGCACCTTCGCCGCGAGCTGCTGCGGCGTGAGGCTCTGGCCCGACGCCGGGAACGCGAGCGCGCGATCGGTGCCCATCAGCCGCTTGAACTCGCTCTTGGTGTTGTCGGGATCGCGCTCGAGAAAGCGTCGCGCGCCCGCGCCGACGGTGACGCGCCCCTTGCCGTCGATGCGCACGACCGACGGCGTCAGCGGCGATCCCTGGGCGTTGCGCACCACCTGCGTGGACTCGCCATCGAACACCGCGACCGCCGAGTTGGTCGTGCCGAGGTCGATGCCGACATATAGAGGTCTGTCGCCCATGCGCGAGAGCATAGCCCGCCTGTGGCCGAATCCGCCGCGGGCGGGAACCTGCTTCGTTCGTGGCTGTCAGGGCTCCGCACGAGGCCATCGATGGACGAACAAGACGATCTCGACGCAGCCATTCGTCCCCGCTACTCGCTCGGTAAGGTCGCGCTCGCGACGCTGTCGGTCGGTGGCATCGCAGCGGCGATCGTCGTGTTCGGCGATTCGCCCCAGGTGACGCCGTGGGCGAGCGGCGATCCGTCGACGATGCAGGCGGATCCGCTCGTCCTCGAAGAGGGTGAGATCGACGAATACCTCGCGAAGCACCTCGATCCGCAGGACGAGGCCGGCGGCAGCGGTCAGCGCCACAAGGGCGAAGAAGGCAAGATGGGGCGACCGACCTCGAAGAACAAGTCGGGCCTGTACGCGATGAAGGGGCCGGAGAGCACGGACGAGCTCGGTGAGGTCGGTGGTGTCGGTGGTGTCGGTGGCCTCGGCCTGGTCGGCACCGGTCGCGGCGGCGGTAGCACGGGCGAAGGCATCATCGGTCTCGGATCGACCGGGTTCGGTGGACGCGGCGCGAGGATGATGGACGCCGAGCCGAACGCAGGCGAAGGCTACGCGACGATCGCCGAGCAGGGCTTCGTCGCGATCGCCGACGACGCGCGATCGACGTTCTCGGTCGACGTCGACACCGCGTCGTACAGCAACACGCGCCGGATGATCGCCCAGGGATCGCTACCGCCGACCGAGGCGGTACGCATCGAGGAGTACATCAACTACTTCGACTACGACTACGAGCAGCCGCGCGGCGACGTGCCGTTCTCGGTCACCGCCGAGGTCGGGCCGTGCCCATGGAACAGCAAGCACAAGCTCGTGCACGTCGGTCTGCAGGGCCGCGACATCGATCAGGCCGACGTCCCCGCGCGCAACCTCGTGTTCCTCGTCGACGTGTCCGGCTCGATGCAGGCGCCCGATCGATTGCCGCTGTTGGTCCGCTCGCTCGAGCTGCTCGTCGATCAGCTCCGTCCCCAAGATCACGTCGGCATGGTCGTGTATGCCGGTGCCTCGGGCGTCGTGCTCGAGCCGACCGCCGGCGATCGCCGTGCCGACATCAAGGACGCGCTGCGCCGGCTCGAGGCCGGGGGCTCGACGAACGGTGGTGCCGGCATCGAGCTCGCGTATCGTCTCGCGCAGCAGAATTTCGTCGAAGGCGGGATCAACCGGGTCATCCTCGCGACCGATGGCGACTTCAATGTCGGCACGACCAGCGACGCGGCACTGCGGAAGCTCATCGAGGGGAAGCGGAAGTCGGGCGTCTTTTTGTCGGTGCTCGGCTTCGGCGCCGGCAACCTGCAGGACGATACGATGGAGCTGCTCGCCGACAAGGGCAACGGCAACTACGCGTACATCGACAGCGAGCGCGAGGCGAAGAAGGTGCTCGTCACCGAGGCCGGCGGCACGCTCGTCACGATCGCGAAGGACGTGAAGCTGCAGATCGAGCTCAACCCGACCGAGGTCGCGTCGTGGCGTCTGGTCGGCTACGACAACCGGCGCCTCGCGCATCAGGACTTCAAGGACGACACCAAGGACGCCGGCGAGATCGGTGCGGGCCACTCGGTGACGGCGATCTACGAGATCGTGCCGGCCGAGCACGGTGACGATGCGGCACCGTCGGTGGATCCGCTGAAGTACCAGGGCAGCGCGGCGCTCACCTCCGCCGCGAGCTCCGGCGAGATCATGACGATCGCGCTGCGGTACAAGGCGCCCGACGGCGACACGAGCAAGCAGATCGATCTGTCGGTGAAGGATCGCGACGTCGGGCTCGCCGCGACGTCGGATGATTTCCGCTTCTCGGCCGCGGTCACCGAGCTCGGGCTCCTGCTGCGCAAGTCGGAGCACGCGGGCACCGCGAGCTGGACGCAGGCGATCGGCATGGCCGTGGATGCGCGTGGCAGCGACCGCGCGTGTCTCCGCGGGGAGTTCATCGACCTCGCCGAGCGCGCGGCGAAGCTCGCCGGCGAGAACATCACGCACACGAAGACGTGCGCGAGCTAATCCGGCGCGCCGGACTTGAACGAGATCACGCGCCAGTTGTTGTAGCCGTGATTGTGCAGGTGGAGCACGACCTTCGTGCCCGCCTCGATCGGCACGTCGGCGATCCACTCGCCTTGGACGATGTCGTACGGCTTGGGGATCGCGACCTCGATCTCCCAGATCACACGATCCTCGATCGCGACGGCGATGTGTCCGACGGCCGGGTCGGGCGCGATGAGATCATCGTGCGTGAACACGAAATCGACGCGCTCACCCGCGATGATCCGATCCGCCAGCGGCTGCGAGAACACGCCGTAGTTGCACAGGCCGGTGTCGACCTCGAACAGGCCGAGCTCGTCGTCGAAGCCGACGCCGCAGTCGACGGGATCGGGGGCGTGGGTCGGCATCACATCCGCGGGTGGATCGGGCACCCACAGCTCGGGCCACACGAGATCAACGGGTGTCACGCGCGGCATCTCGGGGGCGGCGGTGCTGGATTCGTCGCCGGTGCCGTCGTCGGCGTCGGGCGGCGTGCACGCGAGCGCGGCGGCGACGAGCGCGATCGCGACGAGCTGCGCAGCGGGCCTCACTTCGAGCTTCACTACGCTATCATGGCGCCGCCTCATGATCGACGACGCGACCGTTGCGAAGCTCGCCCGCGAATTCGAGAGTCAGCAGATCGAGCGCAAACAGTCGCTGTCGGACAAGTCCAAGGTCGAGCAGGCGATCTGCGCCTACGCCAACGACCTCCCCGGGACCGGCGCGAGTGGATTCGTGCTCATCGGCGTCACCGACGCTGGGGGACCGGCAGGCCTTCCGATCACCGACGAGCTCCTGCGCGAGCTCGCGAACATTCGCAGCGATGGCAACATCCTGCCGTTCCCGCGGATCGACGTCTACCGCGCCGCGCTCGACCGCAGCCCGATCGCCGTCGTCGAGGTGCACTCGTCGCCGAGCCCACCGGTGCGCGTCCGTGGTTGTGTATGGATCCGCGTGGGCCCTTCGTCGCGCAGAGCGACGAGGGACGAGGGACGAGGAACGCGTCCTGGTCGAGCGTCGCCGCGCGTGGGACGGGCCCTACGACCAGACGCCGGTGCATGGGTCCGCTGCCTTGGGTTCTGCGACAGATGGACGAGATCACGCGCGCACACATCCACGTCGCGACGCAGATCGCCGGCACGGATCGAGAGGTGACCAAGCCCGACTACCCGCTGGACGCGCTGCAGCAGCTGCTTCGCAACGCGGTGATGCATCGTAACTACGAGACCAGCTACGCGCCGCCAGACAACTTCGCCGTGATCGTGAGGGCAGCATGAGGACGCTGGCCTTTTTCAACAACACGGGCGGCGTGGGCAAGACGACGCTCGTCTATCACTTCGCCCACATCTTGGCCGAACGCGGAGTGCGAGTGGTCATCGTCGACCTCGACCCGCAATCCAACTTGACGGCGATGTGCCTGACCGAGGAACGACTCGAGGATCTGTGGCCCGAGAGTGCGGAGCATCCTGAGACCATTCTCGGCAACGCCGATCCGAGCCGCCTGCTGCAACCGGTTCGCGACAGCCAGCGATCGTCGTCGGGGCCTGGGGCGGTGCAGGGCCAGCGAACGCGCGTCCGCGGCGACAAACACCGGTGCTCGCTGCTCGGCGTGCCAGATCCTAGTCGCATGCCACCGCGCGACTTGGCCGCGCAGGCGGATCACGGCGATGCCGGGGTGATCACTGTCGATGCCGAACGCGCCGCCGGTGGCCCATGGCTGCGCGGGGATCGGATGGCGCGGTGGAGCGACGTCGAGGTCTTCGAGGGACTGGATGTGCGCGAGGTTGAAGGTGCGCGGTTGCTCGAGGGCGATCGACCACGCGCGGAGGTAGTGCGCGGTGTCGTGGATGTGGATCGGCAAGCGAGGGGCGTGTCCTGCCACGGGGACTCGTAGAGGATCCGAACCGTCTTGCGCCGACATGCGAGCAGGAGGCGGATGAAGACCGCGGGATCGGTGCGGACGTTGTGCGTGAAGCTCGACGTCAGCACGTTTGCCGGCGGCAGCTCGGTCGCCGCGGCGTGGTTGCGCGCGCGTGCGTCGAGATCTTCGACCATCGTCGTGATGCGAGCGTTGTCCTCGGCGGAGAAGAACGACTGGGCGAGGGCGCGTAGGCGGAGGACGGCGAGTAGATCTGCGGGGGTTGGAGCGTCGAGCGGGAGCGGGAGCCGGAGCGGGGACGAGAAACGCCAGTGACGGATCTTGCCGGTACAACATGGACGACGAGAGGCCTGATCTCGACGAGAGCTTCAAGGCGGTGGTGCGGGCCTTCGGCGGCATTGTCCACGGTCTCGCGCATCTGCGGAACTCGATCAGCGACGGCCATGCGCGGGCACGCAAGCCCGCCCCGCACCACGCTCGCCTCGTGGTGAACGCCGCGAAGACGATCGCGATCTTCCTGGTCGAGCCGTGCGCCTACCAAAAGGCGAAGGGACGGCTTCCGTGACAGCAGCTGCCGACTTGGCACGCAGGGGGCGCGTCTCGGCAGCGCGTGCTAAGGTGCTCGCCGGTCGGCGTACGCAGGCAACTTGTAAGCGCCGCTTACATGTTCCGAGTTGGCGCACGCGCCACGCTGCAGGCTCCCGCATGGAACGGCTCCTCAACGACCTGAAAGCGGACTTCGGCCAAGCTTACGTCCGCGCAATCGCCCATGCAGCGGGCTACTTCGTCGCAGAGGCCGCGAGGAGCCGCGACAACGACGGCGTCGACCTCACGATCCTCGACCGACCCGAGCGTCGCGTGCTGACTTCGCGGCAGCTGGACGTGCAGCTCAAGACCACGGCAGCCTCGCTCGATCGCGGCGAGACGTTCCACGTCGACCTGGAGATCAAGAACTACGACGAACTCCGCTCCGAGGACTACCAAGTCCCGCGGATCCTCGTGGTCGTTCACGTCCCCGCGGCTCCTGCCGACTGGGTCGAGGCGACGCCGGAATCGCTCCTTCTGCGTCACTGCGGCTACTGGATCTCCCTTCGCGGGTCCGCCGCCTCTACCAACAAGGACACGGTACGCGTTCACCTGAACCGGTCTCAGCGCTTCCATGTCGGCGATCTGCGGGCCATCATGCAACGAGTCAGGGAAACGGGCAGTCCGTGAGCACCGACCTCATCATCCCGCAGAGAGCCGCGACCCCCACGCCGGGCGAGGTAACAGCGTACCTGCGCGCAACCGGGTGGTTTGCTTCCGTCGTCAACGAGCGCTGGGCGGAGTATCGCCGTCAGCTCGACGACGGCGACGCGGTTGTCGAGGTGCCGCAACGCGCACAGGCACCGGACTACGCGCGCGTCGTGCTGCGCGTGCTCGACTACCTTGCGGAGCTCGAGCGGCGTCCAGTTGCGACGGTGCATCAGGATATCCGCTCCATCGCGACGGATCGGGTCCGCCTTCGCCTCGAAGGTCCAGGGATCGTCGCCGGACGACTGAGCGTCGAAGCGGGATGGCAAGTGTACGAAGCGGCTCGCGACCTCTTGCTTGCCGCGGCATGTGCCGCGCACCGAACGGCGGCGGTGTTTCCCAGGAGAAAGCCCGGTGAGTCGATGGCGGTGCTCGACCACGCGCGCTTCGGCCTCGCGGAGGTCGGGAGCTTCGTGCTGAACATCGAGTCCGACGTCGCGCCGGCCTTGCAGCAACCGTTGGTCGACGCCACGAACGACCCAAGCGCTCCGGCGGAGCGGAAGGCGACGATTCAGCTGGCGCGTGCGCTCCATGCGGCGCAGGCCGCGACGCACGATGCGATTGCGCGAGGAGAGTTGACCTCGTTCAAGCACAGCGTTGCCTCCGGCGTCAGCGCAAACCTCTGCGACGCAATCGCGGACATGATCACCGCTTCCGACGCCACGAGTCTCGACGCGTCCGTAACGTTCGCGACTCGGCGCCCCGTCGCGACGGAGCTGCAGCAGCGCGCGTCGTTCACAGCCGAAGCGCGCGACGTCTTGCGCGCTGCCGCCAAGGAGCTGCGCCAAGAGACAAGCTACTACGGCATCGAGGTCGCCGGGCTTGTACGTCGGCTCGAGAGTGGAAACGTGGCGAAACGCGGCGTCGTTGTGTTGCACGGCGTCGTGGACGGCCGCGCACGGCCGGTGCGCGTCGACCTCGCCCCGAGCGACTACCAGATCGCCGTCACGGCGCACGGCCAAGGGCAGATGGTCGAGTGTGTCGGTGACCTCGAGCGTCAAGGTCGCTCATGGGTTCTTCTCAACCATCGGCACTTCCGGATCATCGAGGATCCCGAGGACCCTTGAGGAGACTTGCGGAAGCGCCAACTATTAAGTCCAACTTAATAGTTGGGTACGGAGGCGGAGTTCCGCACTCTCGATGACCGCCTTCACCGAATCGATCGTCGAGGAAGCCACCCTCAAGTGGTTCGCCGAGCTCGGCTACACCACCCTGCCCGGCCCGACGATCGCCCCCGACGAACCCGCCGCCGAGCGCACGTCCTTCGATCAGCCCTACCTCGAGGCCCGCTTCCGCGCCGCGCTCGCGCGCCTCAACCCGACCGTCCCCGCCGACGCGATCGACGAAGCCTTCCGCCGGATCACCGCATCATCTCGCCCCAGCTGGTCGACGCGAACCGCGAGCTGCACGAGTACCTCGTCAACGGCATCAGCATCGAGTACGCGCGCCCCGACGGCACCATCGGCTACGACCCGGTTCGCCTCGTCGACTATGACGATCCCGACAACAACGACTGGCTCGTCGTCAACCAGTTCACGTTCACCGAGAACGGGCACACGCGCCGCCCGGACCTCGTCGTCTTCGTCAACGGCCTGCCGGTCGCCGTCATCGAGCTCAAGAACGCCGCCTCCGAGTCGACGACCATCTGGAGCGCCTACGCGCAGCTCGAGACCTACAAGGCCCAGCTCCCGGCGCTGTTCGTGTTCAACGAGCTGCTCGTCGTCTCGGACGGCGCCGACGCGCGCGTCGGCACGCTGTCGTCGAACAAGGAGCGCTTCCTGCCCTGGCGCACGATCGAGGGCGAAGCGCTCGCACCCGCCTCGATCTCGCGCCTCGAGGTCCTGCTTCGCGGCGCGTTCGACCGGCGGCGGTTCCTCGATCTCGTCCGCTACTTCGTCGTCTTCGAGCACGACGGTCAATCGAACACCAAGAAGGTCGCCGGCTACCACCAGTTCCACGCCGTCGCGAACGCCGTCGACGCGACCGTGCGCGCCGCCCAGGCCCACGGCTGACCGCCGCGTCGGCGTCGTTTGGCACACGCAGGGATCGGGCAAGAGCCTCACCATGGCGTTTTACGCCGGTCGCGTCGTCCTGCAGCCGCAGATGCAGAACCCGACGCTCGTGATCCTCACCGACCGCAATGATCTCGACGAGCAGCTCTTCACCACGTTCTCCCGCTGCAAGGCGCTGCTGCGGCAGAACCCGGAGCGCGCCCGAGACCGTGCCCACGTCCGCGAGCTGCTCAACGTCGCCGCCGGTGGCGTGGTGTTCACCACGATCCAGAAGTTCATGCCCGAGTCGAAGGGCGACACGTTCCCCCTGCTCTCGGATCGCACCAACATCGTCGTCATCGCCGACGAGGCGCATCGCAGCCAGTACGACTTCATCGACGGCTTCGCGCGGCACATGCGGGACGCGCTGCCGAACGCGTCGTTCATCGGGTTCACCGGCACGCCGGTCGAGGCCACCGACAAGAACACGCGGGCGGTCTTCGGCGACTACATCAGCGTCTACGACATCCAGCGCGCGGTCCAAGACGGCGCGACCGTGCCGATCTACTACGAGAGTCGGCTCGCGAAGCTGCAGCTCGACGAATCGCAGCGCCCGCATCTCGACGAGCGGTTCGAGGAGGTCACCGAGGGCGAGGAAGAAGGCGGCAAGGACGTGTGCATGAGCCGACGGATCTGCGTCGACCTCTACGACGCGATCGTCGCGCGGCGCCCCTCGTGGCACAGCGACGACGATGCTGCGGGCGCGATCAAGGTCGTGATGACCGGCTCGGCGTCGGATCCGACCGCATGGCAGGGCCACATCCGCAGCAAGTCGCGGCGCGAGACGCTGGCGAAGCGGCTACGCGATGTCGACGATCCGCTGCAGATCGTGCTGGTGCGCGACATGTGGCTCACGGGCTTCGATGCGCCGTGCCTGCACACGATGTACGTCGACAAGCCGATGCAGGGGCACGGGCTGATGCAGGCGATCGCGCGGGTGAACCGGGTGTTTCGCGACAAGCCCGGTGGGCTGGTCGTCGACTACCTCGGGCTCGCGGATCAGCTCGAGCGAGCGCTGCTGCGATCTGCTCCACGGGTTCGACTGGAGTCTCGCGCACCACGGCACGGCGGCGCCTCGTCCGGCGAGGTCATCGACATCTTCGCGGCCGCCGGCGTGCGCAATCCCGACATCGGGATCCTGTCGGACGAGTTCCTCGCGGAGGTCGCCGAGATGAAGCACCGCAACCTCGCCGTCGAGCTGCTGCAGAAGCTGCTGCGCGACGAGCTCAAGCTGCGGTCGAAGCACAACCTCGTGCAGTCGCGCTCGTTCTCCGAGATGCTCGACAAGTGTTATCAGGCGGCTCAAATAATGGTGATGCGATCACGCTGGACGATGGCCATCGCGACGGCGGACGTGCGTGATGCGCGTGTCCGCGGTGGCGATGGCCATCGGTATCGTGCTCGTGTGGTTTAGAAGTCGGTCGAGTCGATGATGTGGTTGTAGCGGTGGATGAGATGCTGCAGGGCGCCGCACAAA
>Ga0163144_10001100_pt1 | contig 63950 bp, 47 predicted proteins | sample OliLak19BULKMAT1_FD_123175 | JGI IMG/M metagenome (GOLD analysis project Ga0163144, IMG submission 123175) | Freshwater microbial mat bacterial communities from Lake Vanda, McMurdo Dry Valleys, Antarctica - Oligotrophic Lake LV.19.BULKMAT1 | ecosystem: Environmental > Aquatic > Freshwater >...
ACGCCGCAGCGTGGCCCAAATGCGGCCTCAACGCGGCAGTTGGGCCACGATGCCAGGCGGCGACGAAGGGAGATTCCTGGTGGAACGACCGACGGAGCCAACGCCGCAGCGTGGCCCAAATGCCGCGTTGAGGTTCATTTCACCGGGGCGTGGATGGTTGCGTGCAGGTCGCCGGCCAGCGCCGTGCCGGAACGATCAGCGATCTTCCAGCCCACGCGCAGGCTGTGCAGCGGCCGCAGTTGCGGCAGGGCGAGGGTCACCGTGAGTCCATCCGCGGACAGCGTCGCGCTGGCGATGTTGAAGGTGCTGCGCCCCTTGGTCGTGGTGCCAACCCCCTCCACCGGCAGCTCGGGGGAGCCGTAGTTCGACGTCCATTTGTAGTTCCATCCCATCACCGTCCAGTTGCCGGCGCTGGTGGCCTGGGTGGCGTCGAGAGCGTCGCTGAAGGTGATGGCGACACCGCCGGGCGTGGTGCGCCAGGCCACCGGCAGCCGTAGCGGCGCGGTGGTGCGACGGATGCGGTCGAAGGAGGCCTCCTTGATGCCGCTGGTCTGGCCCTGGCTGTGGCCGCAGACCCAGAGCTGGCCATCGCGCGGATTGAAGCGTGCGCGCAGCAGCGCCGACGACGGCGTCGCCGGCAGCCGGAAGGCCGCGCCCTGCGCCGGATCGGCGCCATCGCGCAGCACCACGAAGGCGCCCGCCTTACCGTAGCTGACGTGGATCATGCTGCCCTTCCACGGACCCCAGCGGTCATCGGGCAGCCATTGCTGACTGCCCGCGGAACTGTCCTGGTCCTGCGGCAGGAAGACCAGCGGTCGCGGGGGATGGGTGGTGGCGCCATGCGCGGTGTTGATCACGCCGAGGAAATCACCGGGCTTGACCACGTGGATGGGGGTGGCCGGCACCCACACGCCCTGATTGTCGCTGACCGTGATCTCGCCAGCCGAACTGACCGAACCGCCGTTGGGCATGCGCAACCCGGTGGCGACGGTGTCGAGCCGGCTGCCGTCGCGGCTGATGCGCAACAGCGTGCCGAGGTGCGGCGTCAGCATCTGGAATGCGGTGCCGCCCATGGAGATCGCGCCACCGACCGAGGTGTAGAAATCGCCTTTGGCATCGGTGTTGAGATCGCAAACGAAGGAGTGGAAGGACGGCGTCTGCATGATGTCGGTATTGAAGCACTCGACCTGTTCGGCCTCGCCGTCGCCGTCGGTGTCGCGCAGCCGCCACAGCCCGTCACGGCAGGCGACGTAGACCTGATCATCGACGATCTTCACTCCCAGCGGTGCATGCAGGCCGGCGACCAGGCGCCGCCAGCGCAGGCGTTCGGGTGCGTCGCCGAAGCCGGCGACCAGCCAGACGTCGCCGTTCATGGTGGCCAGTGCGGCGCGACGGCCATCGGGGTAGAAGTCGAAGGCGCTGGGGCGCATCCACGACTTCCACGGGTTGACCGCCGGCACCGCTGCGGCGTCGACCACATAGGCGCGGTCGGTGGTGGCGGCGCCGGGGGTGACCGCGGTGGTCAGCTCGTCGGCCCACAGGCGTGGATGCGGCAGGGCGGCGAGGTCTTCCGGCGCCGCCGCCTGATTGGCCAGGCCGGCGATGGCAGCGGCCGAGGCGCTGGCGCCGACCAGGACACTGACCCGGGTGGGCTGCTCGGCGGCCGGCAGACGCAGCACGATCAGGGTGCCGACACGCTCAACCTTGGCGCCGGCCGGAGCGTGCGCGATGGCGCCCGTGCAAGCGCCGCTGCCCTCGGCATCGCCGAGCACCGCCGCCAGCGGCCGCACGTGGGCGGCGAGATTCAGCGTGCGCACCAGCGCCACCGCGCCGGCGGCCTTGGCCAACGCCAGGCGTTCGCGCACGTCGCAGCCGCCGACCTCGTAATTGAACACCACCTGACGACCGTGCAGCGCGTAGCTCTTGAAGCGCGCCCATTCCCGCGGCAAAGGTCCCGGCCGCGGCAGGGGAGCGATGAGATCGGCACGCGGATCGGTGAACGAGCCGTCCGGCCCGGCCCAGCCCGGCGCCCCTCGGGTGAGGATGAACGGCGGCACGCCCAGGCAGGACGTCGGCCCGAGGTGGCCGTTGAGCCACCAGCCGCGCAGCTTGGGCACGCCACCCGTCCAGGCCGCGGCGATGCGCAGGCTGTCGATGTCGAGCATGGCGCCGTCGGCCATGCCCGGCGCCAGGATGGCGACGATGCCCTTGGCGCAGCAGTCGGCGCCGGCGTAGACGCCGGTCGGGCGGTCGTAGGGCGGATCGACGGCGAGCACGAAGCTGGCGGAGAAGGCCGGCCCGTAGTCGATCTCCTGGCAGCGCGTCGAGTACTTCACCGGTTCACCGGCGGTGAGCGCCCCCACGAGCATCGACAGCGTGGTGAGGAACCCGGTGCGGAAACGTGACGGCATTGGTGTGCTACTTCCCAGGGTCCCGGACGTTACAGCCGGAACTGCGCAGACCAGCCCGCGGCAACGCGGTGGGCGCATGGTCAGGCCGGTCGCCGCTGCGAACGGGAGCATCACGCCGAGCGGCCATCCAGCGGGCGCCGTGTCACCTGAGCGGCTACCGGATCGGCTGGTCAGCGGGCGGGCGCGAATCGCGGACGGACGCGCGAGAGCTCACCCCCCGCGCGACCTGAAGCTGGGCCGGAACGCTTCCGCGCACGCCGAATGATTCCTGCCCAGCGGCTCTCAGGGCGACTCCTTGATGCGGATGTTGCGGTACTCCATCTGGCCACGGTCGGCTTCGAGGCCGATCGGTCCGCTGGCCGGCAGCTTCAACGCGGCCTCAAGCACCTCGCCATTGCACGTGCAGTGGGCGACGCCGTCTTTCACCACCACCTCGATCTGATTCCATTCCTGCGGCTTGTAGGCCTTGAGCATCTTGTAGGGGCCGGCGACGAGGTAGTCGCGACACTGCAACTGCGGCTTGCGCAGGAAGATGCCGCTGTCGGCATTGACCGCGGCGCGGAATTCGAGCTTGAGGTGGAAATCCTTGGCGACCTCGCGCACCGTCCACAACTGGGCCAGGCCCTTGCCGGGATTGACCACCAGCATGCCATCGCGCGCCGTGTAGCGGGCGTCGCTCGCCTCGGTCTTGCCGTCGAAGGCGGTGCCACCCTTGTAGGTCCAGCCGCTGAGATCCTTGCCGTTGAACAGCGGTTCGAAGCCGTCCTCCAGCGGCGCATCGCCGGCGGCGAGCGTGGCGAGCAAGGATGCGATAAGGGCGAGGGCGGTGGTGCAGTTCATGGCCGACGGTGTGCGGGGCATGCCCGCGACGGGAACCACCGAGGCCGCGATGCCCGCAGCGGTCCGTCACTCAGACCGGTGCGCACGCCCGCGGCCATCAGGCATCAGCTTCGTCAACGCTCAGAACTCCTGCCCCAGGCGCTGGCGCACCAGTTCGCGCTGGCTGCCGGCGGCGATGACGCGCACCAGGTCCTCGCGGTTGGGCAGGGCGCTGGCGCGCAGCGCCTCGATCACCGTGCGCACCTCGCTCTCCGCCAGCAGGTAGGTCGACAGCACCTCCCACAGGCGGTCGCCGGTCAGGTAGGTCCGGCACCAGGTCAGGCCCTCGCGGTAGACCATCTGGCTGGCCAGGCGCTTGCTCAGGATGGCGACGCGGTGGGCGCGCGGGATGCGGCTGTGCAGACGCTCGCGGAAGCGCTCGACCAGCACCGCCGGGCAGTGCGCTTCGAGGTGCCGGGCCCAGGTCGGGGCGAAGGCGGGCTCATCGAGGTGGGCGTCGATGACCACTTCGACCAGGCCGCTGACGCGGTTGATCTCCTCGCTGATCTGCTGCGACAGCTCGGACAACCGGGCGTTCTGCCCTCGCCGCTTCCACGCCGCGATCAGCGCGCGGCCTTCGCTATCGGCGAGACCGCAGAGGATGGCGATGACCTGGCGCACGTAGTCGGCCTTGACCGCGACGAACTCGGCCTCGCTGAGCACCAGTCCGGCGAGCACCTCGTACGACGAGCAGATCACCCCGCCCTTGTTGGCCGAGGAATCCTTGATCACCATCAGGCCGGCGTCTTCGAGCCGGCGGCGCGCCTCGGGGGTGAGGAAGATGTTGGCGCCTTCGACCATGGCGCGCGCCGACGGCCGGCCATCGGCCTTGAGGAAGGCCTGCCAGTTGCCGTCGTTGATCGCATACGGCCGCCCGCCGCAGGGCAGAAAGAGGTCGGCCTCGACGGTGTTGTGCAGCGCATTGCGCGCCTGCTCGCCGACCTTGTCGGTGACCACGACCACCCGGGCGGCGGGACCGGACAGCCGCGCCGGGGCGAACTGGGCGATGCCCACGCCCTGCGCCACCAGGCGCAGCAGTTCGTTCCAGTCCAGACCGGCGGGATCGACGGCGTAACCGGTGCCGTCGGCGATCGCCACCACCTGGCAGCGCGCGGCGTGCTCACGGTGGAGGACGCGCAGCAGGTTGCCGCCGACATCGCCATCCGGCCCGCCGGTCAGCTTGACCGTGTAGGGCGCGTCGCCGGCCAGGCCGAGGTGCGGCAGGACCAGCGCGATCCAGCGGAAGATGCCTTCGCTGGTGACGCCGTACTCCTTGTGGTTGATCCCCGATCCGGGTTTCGACGACATCAGTGTGAGGTGGTGGGGCAGGCCTCGGCGCGCCGCCCGTTCGGCCACCCAGAGGATGCGCGGCGGCGTCATGTTCTCATCCGGGCCGAGGAAGATCAGGTCGCCGGTGCGCTCGGCGCCGTGGGCGCCAAGCACCTCGGGCACCAGGTCGCCAGGCAGGATGAGATCGAGCAGCGGATCGACCACCGCGCGCACCGCGGCGTCGGGGTCGTAGCCCGGCTCGACCAGGGCGATGCACTTGCTGCCGCCTTCGGGGATGTCCTTGTTCTTGAGCTGCTGCGCCCAGGCGAGGTCGTAGACCTCCTTGAGCAGGCCGTCGCGGGCGCGCTGATAGGCGGCCGGCCCGCGCGGCACCACCAGGCGCAGGCCTCCGCGCGCCGAAGCGCGGAAGCGGATGTGGAAGCCGCGCGCCGCCGGCGCCGAGAAGGCGATCACGCCGTACGGCCGCTGCGCGAAGCGCTCGTCGCCGACGAGCACCTCGGGATCGAGCATGCAGGCCAGGCCGCTGCGCTGGCGCCGCCAGGCGTTGGTCGAGCGCACCGCGACGACGAAGGCGAGCAGTTGTTCGAGCACGCTGTGGTGCAGAGCGGGTTCGACCGCGGTGATGCGTCGGGCGAGCACGGCGCGCTGGCGCTGCCAGCGCGCCGCCAGCACCTGGCGCCCGGGCGCGAAACGCCCGGCGAGCAGATCGCACAGGCCGTGGCAGATCACCGGCTCGGCGCGCAGCACCGCTTCGCCGATCTCATCGAGGTCGAGATAGGGATAATCCGGGCCCAGCCGCTGGCCGGCGAAACCGAGGCCGGCGCGCAGCAGTTCGAGTTCGCCCAGGGAGTAGCTCCCTTCCTGGTAGAGGCGGACGAGATCGTCCTCGAACAACCGCTGCACGCCGGCGAGATCAGCCACCACCAGCGCGCAGCGCGCCGCCGGCACCGGCTTGCCGGTGGCGGTCATCACGTACAGCGAGGCGATCAGCGCGCGCTCGCCGCCGTCCACCGGCGGCACCCAATCGAGGTAGCCGCGCACCAGGCGCAGCCGGTAGCGTTCGATGATGCGCGCCAGGTGGCGCAGGAAACGCCACGGCTTGAGGCAGGTGGCGGCGACCAGGAAGCGGCTCATCCCGGAGCCGTCGCCCAGTTCCTCATGATCGACGATGGCGTCCTCGCCGCCGGCCAGGCGGGCCCAGACACGCACGTGACGCTCGACGCGTTCCACCGCGCTGCGCGCCAGGTAGCCCTGGTCGACGGCATCGAGGTAGCGCTGCACCACCTCGGGCAGGATGCAGTCGCGGTCGCTGGGACAGCAGGCGGCGGCGATGGCGCGGCGGTGGGCGGCAAGATCGACCTCGGGCGGCACCTGGCCCTGGCCGTAGACGAAGGCGTAGAGGAACAGGCTGTGGTCGCGACTGGTGTGCAGTTCGACGCGGTGGAACGGCCGCTCGCCGATCATCGCCACGACGTCGAGCAGGCCGTGCGCCTGCGGCCGGCCGAAGACCAGCAGCTTGCCGGCCTGGCCGTCGTCGATCATGGTCAGCCGCGCGTCAGCGGTGCGGCGCAGCGCGTGGATGGTCTCAAGGTGGCGCGCCTGCTCGGCCAGGTCGCTGACCTTGAAGTAATACGGCGGCATCTGCTCGTAGAACCAGCGCACCGAGTCGTCGAGCGTCTCGAGCAGGTGCGCGCGGATGCGGGTGAGCATGACCGTCGATGGCTGTTCGCGGTGCACGGTCGTGACTCCCGCCAGGGATGTACCTTCGGCACGCCGGGGCGGCAATGGGTTGACCGCGGGATGGGCATGGCGGCCGCGAGTGGAAAAGCCGAAGTACGCCCTCCGGGGTTCGAACCCGGGACCCGCAGATTAAAAGTCTGCTGCTCTACCAACTGAGCTAAGGGCGCTCGACCGACGGCAGGCGGTGGCTTAGCGCGGACGTGCGGCGGCACAACCGCGGCGGCATCACGCGATGGACGCTGCCGGCCAGACGAATGCCGCCAGGTCGCACGGCGTCTCACGGCCAAGCGCCAGCGCCGCTACCGCCGCGGCGGTGATTGGGGTGAGCAGGATGCCGTTGCGGAAGTGGCCGGTGGCGACGATCACGCCCGACGGCGCGCGGGCGATGACCGGCAGCCCACCGGCCAGGCGCGGACGCAGGCCGGTCCAGGTCTCGACGATGGGCGCGTCGGCGAGCGCCGGCACCAGCCGGCGGGCGCCGGCGGCGAGCGCGGCGATGGCGGCGGCGTCCTCGGCCTTGTCGAAACCGCTGTCGACCATGGTCGCGCCGACCACCACGCCGGCTCCGGCACGCGGCACCAGATAGGCGTGGTGGTGATGGACGAACGCGTGCAGCAGGCCATCGGCGGCGTGCAGACGCAGCAGTTGGCCCTTCACCGGCTCGCCGGGCAGGGCGAGGCCGCTGAGCCGCGCCAGTGCCGGCGTCCAGGCGCCGCTGGCCAGGACGACGGTGTCGGCTGCGAGGTGCGTGCCCGCGGCGACGACGCCATCAGCGGCGATGGCGGTGGCGGCGACGCCATAGCGCACGTCGACGCCACTGATGCGGCAGGCGTCGTGCAGGACGGTGAGCAGCCGGCGGGGATCGACGTGGCCGCCCGGCAGCAACAGGGCGCCGTGCCCATCGCCGGCGAGGGCCGGCTCGCGCGCACGCAGTTCGCCGGGCTCGATCCAGCACGCGTCGATGCCCAGCCCGGCGAGCAGGTCGCGGCGGTGCCGCAGCGCGGCGCGCTCGGCCGCATCCACCGCTGGCGTCCAGCCGCCAGCGTCACGGTGGTCGAGGCGCGCCGGGTCGCCGGCGACCGCCGCGGCGAAGGCCGGCCAGCGGCGCAGGCTGGCGACGCCGAGCTGCCACAGCGGCGAATCGCCGACGCATTCGTGATGCGGTGCCAGCATGCCGGCTGCGGCCCAGCTCGCCTCGCGCGCCTCGGGCGCGGCGTCGAGCACGGTCACCACGGCGCCGGCAGCGGCGAGTTCCCAGGCGCAGGCGAGACCGATGACGCCGCCGCCGACGACGATGACGCGGTCGCTCATCGCCACTGCCGGGTGCGCAGTACAGCGCGTGGCGTGCGAAGCCGCGGAGGCAGTCCGGCCAACCGGCGACGGCTGCGGTCGCGGGGGCCGCACCCCGCACTCCGCACTCCGCACCGGCCGACCGTGGCGATCAGGCGTTCATCAGGTTCCACAGCTTCTGGATGAGCAGGGTGAGCAGGAAGTTGGCGATCAGGACGAGAACGCTGGCCTGCACGACCCCGGTGGTGCAGGCCTCGCCGACGCCGGTGGCGCCGCCGGTGGTGGCGAGGCCACGGCGACAGGCGACCAAGGCGATGATGCCACCGAAGATGAACGTCTTGCCGAAGCCGGTGAGCACATCCCAGGCATTGATGAAATTGGCGGACTGGTGCCAGTAGGCGGCGCTGTCGACCCGCCACACGTCGACGATCATGAAGGCGCCAGCGCCCATGCCGGCGATGGCCGCAAGCGCGGTGAGCATCGGCGTCAGCAGCACGCAGGCGATCACTCGCGGCGCCACCAGATAGGCCACCGGGTCGGTGCCCATGGTGCGCAGCGCGTCGAGCTGTTCGGTGACCTTCATGGTGCCGATCTCTGCCGCCATGTTCGATCCCACCCGGCCAGCCAGCATCAACCCGGTCACCACCGGGGCGAGCTGGGTGATCATCGAGTAGTTCACCAGCGGCCCGGCCATCACCTCGGCATTGAAGCGGTGCAAGGTGACATAGCTCTGCACGGCCAGGACCATGCCCAGGCTGATCCCGGTGATCACCACCACCGGCAGGCTGAGGTAGCCGATGTGGTAGAGCTGCATGACCATCACCTCGCGGCGCTGGCGATCGTGGCGCAGCGCCGTCCACACCTGGACGGCCAGCGTGCCGAGCTGGCCGAGCGCTTGCAGCGCGGACAAGGCCAGGCTGCCCAACGCCGTCGACACCCGGCGCACGCGGCGCACGGGGTGCACGTAGGAGAAGGGGTTGATCGGATTCACGGGGGAGGTCCGCAGGCAAAGAGAGGTGCGGGAGTCCGCGGGATGCGCACGCGTTCGTACGCCCTGCCACCGCCGGCCGCAATGTATTGACGGCTGCCCGCGGTCTGGACCGCACCCGCGCGCCGCGCACGCTGGCTACGGCTCCCAAGCCATTCACGACTTTCGGACTTTCGGACTTTCGGACCTGCGGACCTGCGAACGATGCCATGCTGATCTGGCTGGTCGACGACGCTCCGGGCAATCATCAGGTCGCCCGCGCCACCGTCGCGCTGGCGCCGGGATGGACGCTGTGCTCGTTCCTCTCCGGCCACGAGGCGATCGCGGCATTCGCCGCCCTGGTGCTGACGCCCAACCAACTGCCCGCGGTGGTGCTCATGGACTTCTTCCTCGGCGACAGCACCGGCGATGCGGTGTGCCGTGAACTGCGCCGCCTCGAACCGCCCGGCCATTGCTGCACGGTGATCGGCTATTCGAGCGTGCGTTCCGCCAGTGATCGCATCGCCGCCATCAGCGGCGACCGCGTGCTGCGCAAGCACGCCACCGGCGCCGGAGTGAATCCGGATCTGCTGCGCTGGTTGAAGGCGGCATCACGACGCGGCTGACGCGGGCCTGAGTCGTTACGAGGCACCGTCTGCACTGCCTCCCCCGCCGTTGCCCCCCCTCCCCACCCATGGCAAGGTCCCGGCCATGTCGGGCACCCGCAAGCACACCGCCGCGTCCACCCGCCCTGTCCTGCCGCGCGCCATCCTGGTGCCGGTCGCCGACTCGCCGCACCTGGCCGCGCTCGTCCGCGAAGCGGCGCGCCTGGCCACCGTCTGCGGCGCCAGCCTGGCCTTCCTGCACGTCGGTGGGGATGGCGAGGCGGTGCGCGCCACCCTCGCCGCCGCTCTGCCCGCAGCCGCCAGCGCTCTGCTGGTGCAGGACGGCATGCGTGTCGACCAGGCGGTGGCGCAGGTGGCGCGCGAACGTGAGATCGATCTGGTAGTCGCCGGCGCACTCGAACGCGAGGCCGGGCTGAGCAACCTGCTGCTCGGCTCGGTGGCGCGGCGCATCGCCCGCGGTGCGCCCTGCCCGGTGCTGCTGCTGCCGGCACCCCGCGCCCAGCCCACGCCCTACCGCCGTATCGCCGTGGCCGTCCCCAGCGGCGGACGCGCGCGTGAACTGGTCGCCGTGGCGACGGCGTGGGCGCGCGCCGACGCGGCCGAGCTGCACGTGGTGCGCGAGTTCGCCGGTCAGGGTGCCCACCTCGCCGCCATGGCCGAAGCGGAAAGCGGTGACGAGCACCTGCGCGCCCAGCTCGCGGAGGAGGAACTCGCCCTCGGCGAGCTGCTGCGCGGCTGCGACCTCGCCGACCTGGAGGTGCGTCGCGCCTGCCTGCCCGGTAAGGACGGACACGAGGCCGCCGCCTATGCCCGCGAACACGACTGCGATGTGCTGATCGTCAGCGCGCCGCAGCGCCGGCCCGGCCTGATCGGACATCTGCTGGGTGGCGATCCGGTGGCGGCGTTGTCCGACCTGCCCTGCGCGCTCCACCTGCACCGGGCGCGGCGGCGCGCTGCCGGTCCCGGGCGGGAGAGCAACGCGTGACCCACGGCGAGACCTTCGCGCTGTTCCTCGGCCTGGGGGTGATCCTGGCCGGGGCGCGGCTGCTCGGCGAAGTGGCGCGGCGGCTTGGCCAGGCGGCGGTCCTCGGCGAGATCATCGCCGGCATCCTGCTCGGGCCGACGGTGCTCGGGCGCTTGGCTCCCGCCAGCTTCGCCACGATCTTCCCGCAGCAGGGTGCGAGCTGGACGGTGCTCGACGGCATGAGCACGGTGGCGGTGGCGCTGTTCCTGCTGGTGGCGGGCATGGAGGTCGACCTGTCGCGGATGTGGCGGCAGGGCCGCACCGCTGCCGCGGTCAGCGTCGCCGGGTTGCTCTTCCCCTTCGCGCTCGGTCTGGGCGCGGCCTGGATGGCGCCCGGCTTGATGGGCATGTCGGCGGGCGGCGACCGCCTGCACTTCGCGCTGTTCATGGCCACCGCGCTGTCGATCTCGGCGCTGCCGGTGATCGCCAAGACGCTGATGGATCTCAACCTCTTCCGCACCGACATCGGCATGGTGGTGATCGCAGCGGCGATCTTCCAGGATCTGGCGGGCTGGATCAGCTTCGCGGTGGTGCTCAGCCTGATCGGCACCGGCTCGGGGGCCGGCTTCAGCCTGGGTGGCACGGTGGTGGCCGTGCTCGCCTTCACCCTCGCCATGCTCACCGTCGTGCGCTGGCTGTTCCATCTCGCCCTGCCCTACGTGCAGGCCTACGCGAGTTGGCCGGGCGGCGTGCTCGGGGTGATCCTCAGCGCCGCCCTGCTCGGCGCCGCCTTCACCGAATGGATCGGCGTGCACGCCATCTTCGGCTCCTTCCTGGTCGGCGTCGCGGTCGGCGATTCGTCGCACCTGCGCGCGCGCACGCGCGCCACCATCGAGCAGTTCGTGTCCTTCGTGTTCGCCCCGCTGTTCTTCGCCGGCATCGGATTGAAGGTCGACTTCGTCGCCCATTTCCAGCCCGGCCTGGTGGCGGTGGTGCTGGTCATCGCCTGCGTCGGCAAGCTGATCGGCGCCGGCTTCGGCGCCCGTCTCACCGGCACGCCGTGGCGCGAATCGGCCGCCATCGGCCTGGCGATGAACTCGCGCGGGGCGATGGAGATCATCCTCGGCACGCTGGCCTTGCAGTACGCGCTGATCGACCAACCGCTGTTCGTCGCCCTGGTGATCATGGCGCTGACCACTTCGCTGATGGCGGGCCCACTGATCCAGCGCGTGCTGGCGCGGCCCAAGGCACGCCGCTTCGTCAACCACCTGACGGTCAAGGGCTTCGTCCCCCACCTGCGCGCCGGCGACGCCGAGGCCGCCATCCACGAACTGGCTGCCGCCGCCGCCGCCGCGTCCGGCGGCGACGCCGGCCGTTTCGCCGACGCCGCCCTGCAACGCGAATGCAGCATGCCGACCGGTCTCAGCAACGGCCTGGCGGTGCCGCACGCGCGCCTACCTGGCTTGAGTGCGCCGGTGGTGGCGCTGGGCCTGGCCCGGCCGGGCATCGACTTCTCCGCCCCCGACGGCCGTCCGGCCGAAGTCGTGGTGCTGCTGATCACCGGCGACGACGAGCACGCCGGGCAGTTGGATCTGCTCGCCGACATCGCCCGCACCTTCGCGGATGAGGCGGCGCGGGAACTGGTGCTCAAGGCGCGGGGGTACACCGAACTGCTCGCCGCCCTGCGTACCGCCGGAGCCGGTTGAACTCACCCGGAACGACGACGGGGCGCTGAGCAGCGCGGTGGCCCGCCCCCCTCCGGCGGGGTCTCAACCGCCACGCGCACGCCGAGCGATTCGCGCCCAGCCTCCGAGGCCCCGCCAATCCAGCCTTGCCTCGCCCGGATGCCGGTTATCGTGCCCGACCCTCCAAGGCCGGGCCCCTGTCCGTGCCTGACCGGGCTTACGACCGATGAGCATGCGCATCTTCTCGGGGAACAGCAACCGGCCGCTGGCCGAGGCCATCGCCGTTGGTCTCGGGCAGCGCCTGGGCGAAGTCACCTGCGCGCGCTTCCCGGACGGCGAGATCAAGGTGCAGATCCACGACGACGTGCGCGGCGCCGACGTCTTCGTGGTGCAGTCGACCACCAGCAACGACTTCCTGATGGAACTGCTGATCATGGTCGACGCCCTGCGTCGGGCGTCGGCGGCGCGCATCACCGCGGTGGTGCCGTACTTCGGCTACGCCCGCCAGGACCGCAAGCACGAGGGGCGGGTGCCGATCACCGCCAAGCTGGTGGCCAACCTGATGGTCACCGCGGGCATCCAGCGCCTGCTCACCGTCGACCTGCACGCCCAGCAGATCCAGGGCTTCTTCGACGTGCCGGTCGATCATCTGCTGGCGCTCAAGGTCCACCTCGACTACCTGCAGACGCTCAAGCTCGACAATCCGGTGGTGGTCAGCCCCGATGCCGGCTCGATCAAGCTGGCCGACAAGGTGGCGCGCAAGCTGGGCATCCCGCTGGCGATCATCGACAAGCGCCGCACCGGCGATTCCTCGACCGAGGTCGCCAACGTCATCGGCGAGATCGGCAGCCGCGACGCCATCATCATCGACGACATGATCACCACCGCCGGCAGCATGACCAACGCGGTCAAGACGGCGCGGCGCTTCGGCGCCCACCGCGTCATCCCGGTGTGCACGCACGCGGTCTTCTGCGGCGATGCCTTCGACCGCCTGTCCGAGGCCAAGCTCGACGAGGTGGTGGTCACCGACACCATCCCGCTGAAGCGCCGTTTCGCCGAACTGCCGGTGAAGGTGCTGTCGCTGGCCCCGCTGCTGGGCGACGCCATCAAGCGCATCCATACCAACCAGTCCGTGAGTTCACTTTTCGTCGAGGGCCGTGCGGCCCAGGAGACTTCGCCATGAGCGCCATCCAGTCCTATCCGTGCCAGCCGCGCAGCGAATTCGGCAAGAAGGCCGCGCAGCGCCTGCGCGCCTCCGGCCAGGTGCCGGTCACCATCAGCCGGCCCGGCCAGGCCAGCCATCAGCTGGCGATCGCGGCCAAGGCCGCCGCCCACCTCGACGCCAACGTCGTCCACCTCTGCCGCATCAGCGTCGGCGACACCACCGTCACCACCCTGCGCGGTGACGTGGTCAAGGACGTGATGAGCGAAAAGGTCATCCACATCGACCTGCTCGAAGTCGATGAAAAGGCCACCATCGATGTCGAGGTCGCGGTGCGTCCCCTGGCTGGCAACTGCCCCGGCGTCAAGGCCGGTGGCGTGGTCGAACTGCGTCAGCGCCGCGTCAGCGTGCGCTGCCCGGCGCTGGCCATCCCCGACTTCGTCGATGCCGACCTCGCCGAGGTCCAGCTCATGCAGACCATCCTGGTCGGCACGATCAAGCTGCCTGCCGGCGTGACCATGCTCACCGACGCCAAGAAGCCCCTGCTGTCGGTGGTCATCCCGCGCGGCATGAAGAAGGGCGACGAGGATGCCGCCGCTGCGGCCGCCACCGCCGCCGCCGCCAGCGCCGAGGGCGAGAAGAAGGACGGCGAGGCCGCCCCGGCCGCCGGCAAGGCCGACGCCAAGGCGCCGGGCAAGTCCGACGGCAAGTCCGACAAGAAGAAGTAGTCGCGCGGGACGCCGGCGTCCGCCGCGCGGACGCCGGTCGAACCGTTCACGGTCGCGCCTTGCCGCCCGCCGGCGTCATGCACCATGCGCGGCATGGCTGAACGCTCCGCCCAGCGGCTGGTGGCCGCCGTCGCCCGTCGTCTCTACCTGCGTCGCGCCGCCCAGCTCGCCTCGCTGGCGCTGTTCTGGTCCGCCGGCGTCTACGCTGCCGGACTGATCGCGGCGCGGTTGACCGGCCTGATCCCCGACCTGTTCACGCTCAGCACCGTCGGCGTGCCGGCCGCGACCGCGGTGCTCATCGCCCTGCTCCTCGCCCGCCAGCCGCGTCCGGCGTTGGCGGCGCGCGCCACCGACGCCGCCCTGGGCAGCGACGACCTCTTCCTCACCGCCGGCGGTCTGCGTCAGGACGACGGCTTCGCCGCGGTGGTGCTTGCCCGCGCCGAGGCGCGCGCGGCGCAGGCGCGCCCGGCAGCAGTGGTGCCCTGGCGCTGGCAGCGTGGCACGGGAATCGCGCTCGTCGTGGTCGCTGCGCTCGGCCTGGGCGCCTGGCTGCTGCCACAGCTCGACCCTTTCGGCCGGCAAGCGGCGCGCGCCCGTCTTGATCAGCGCAAGCAGCAGCTCAAGGAGGTCGAGCAGGCGGCCAAGGCGCGCATCGAGGCGCTGATCGCCACCGCGCCTGACGAGCCCAACTCGAAGGAGGTGCAGGCGGAGCTGGCCAAGCTCGCCGCCACCTTCCAGGAGCTCAAGCCCGACCAGCAGAAGCTCAACGACCAGAAGCTGGCCAAGCTGCAGCAGGAACTCGGCAAGACCCTGGCCGACCTGCGCGAGCAGCAGATGAAACCGGTGGGCGACGAGAGCGAAGCCGCCCAGCGCCTGGGCACCGCCACTCCCGAAGCCATGCAGGCGCTCAAGGAGGCGCTGGCCAAGGGCGACCAGCGCGAGGCCGAGCAGCGCGTCGAGGCGCTCAAGGATCTGGCCAAGAAAGTTGCGGAGGCCACCGACCCGGCCGCGAAGAAGGAACTTCAGAAGCAGCTCAAGCAGGGCATCGAGCAGCTTGCCGACCAGCTCGGCCAGCCCGGCAAGGCCGCCGGCCAGTCGCTGCAGAAGGCGCTCGACCAGCTCGCCCAGGCCAACAATCCCGAACTCGCGGAGCAGGCGATGGACAACCTCCAGGACGCCTTGCAGCTCGCCGAACTCGAACTGTCGGCCTCAGCCCAGGACGCCCGCGACCTCGAACAGGTCAAGGAGGCGCTCAAGGCCCTCGCCGACGCGCGCAAGGCCAACGGCAAGGACGGAAAAGATGGCAAGGACGGCAAAGGGCTCGACGGCAAGGACGGCAAAGAGTGCAAGAGCCTGGCCGACTACCGCGCGATGTACGCCAAGCTCGGTCAGGGCGCCGGCAGCAAGGACGGCGACGGTCCCGGCATGGGCCAAAGCCCCGGTCGCGGCAAAGGCGGCAAGGCGCCGGAGAACGACGCGGTGGAGAACGGCTTCCAGACCGAACGCTCGCCGTCGCAGCTCACCGCTGGAGCGACGATCATGCAGTGGAAAGCCAAGGGCGAGGCCGAGAAGGGCGTCGCCGTCGAGGACTACCAGCGCGCCGTGCGCGAGGTGCAGCAGGGCGTCAGCGAGGCACTGCTGAAAGAGCAGTTGCCGCCCGGGTATCACGACGCGGTGAAGAAGTACTTCGATGAATTGGGGGCGGAGGCGCCGGCGGCGAAGCCGGTGCCGTGACCGGGCGGACCTCTCGACGTCGACGTTCCATCGCTGACCCCCGCGTCGACCTCGACGCTCCCGCGACGCCATGGCGCCCTAAAGTTCGGGGCAAAAGGCAGGAACAACCAGCCGCAGATTCCGCAGATCACGCTGATGCGAAGGGCGTGCTGCGTGCATCTGCGAGATCTGCGGCGGGTTGTCCTTCTTTCGTTTCTTTGCAACGGCTTGCGTCGGACTCAGGCGCCATGCCCGCGACGCGACGATCCGTATGGACCCAGCCACGGCGGCCCTACCCTGCGCCACCGTGCCCCTCGCCTCCTTCCACCCCGCGGTCGCCGGCTGGTTCCGCGAGTGCATCGGCACGCCGACAGCGGCCCAGGATCAGGGCTGGCCGGTCATCCGCAGCGGCGCCAACTGCCTGATCGCGGCGCCCACCGGCACCGGCAAGACCCTGGCCGCCTTCCTCTGCGCCATTGACGCGCTGGTCGCGCAGGGCCCGTACCTGGCCGACCGCTGCGCGGTGCTCTATGTCTCGCCGCTGCGCGCGCTGTCCAACGACGTGCAGAAGAACCTGCTGGTGCCGGCCGCAGGCATCGCCGCGCGCGATGCCTTCGTGCCGCGCCTGCGCGTGCTGGTGCGCACCGGCGACACCACCGCCGCGCAGCGCGCCGCCATGGGCAGACGCGCTCCGCACATCCTGGTCACCACGCCCGAGTCGCTGGGCATCATGCTGACCTCGGCTGGCGGTCGGCGCCTGCTCGCCGACGTGCGCACGGTGATCGTCGACGAGATCCACGCCGTCGCCGGCAACAAGCGTGGCGCCCACCTCGCGCTGTCGCTCGAACGCCTGGCCCACCTCGTCGGTGAATCGCCGCAGCGACCGTTGCAGCGCATCGGCCTGTCGGCGACGCAGCGTCCGCTCGACCAGCTTGCCAGCTTCCTGGTCGGTGCCGACCGGCCGTGCACGGTGGTCGACGCCGGCCACCTGCGCGACCTCGACCTCGGCGTCCTGATCCCGCAATCGCCGCTGACCGCGGTGTGCGCGCACGAGACCTGGGGCGAGGTCTACGGTCAGCTCGTCGAACTGATCCGCGCCCACCACACCACGCTGGTCTTCGTCAACACCCGCAAGCTCGCCGAGCGCATCTCGCTGCGCCTGATCGAGCGTTTCGACGCCGACGATGAACCCGGCGCGCAACTGGTCGCCTGCCACCATGGCAGCCTGTCCAAGGAGCGCCGCCTCGACGCCGAGCAACGGCTGAAAGCCGGCGCGCTGCGCGTCCTGGTCGCCACCGCCACGCTCGAACTCGGCATCGACATCGGCGACGTCGATCTGGTGGTGCAGATCGGCTCACCGCGCGCCATCGCCACCTTCCTGCAACGCGTCGGCCGCTCGGGCCATGGCGTCGGGCGGCTGCCCAAGGCGCGCCTGGTCGCGCTGACCACCGACGAACTGACCGAGGCGGCGGCGCTGCTGCGCGCGGTGCGCAGCCACGAGCTCGACCACATCACCATCCCCGTCCATCCCTGGGACGTGCTCGCGCAGCAGGCGGTGGCGGCCTGCGTCGACACCGCCTGGCCGGCCGCGGCGCTGCATGCGCTGCTCTGCCGCGCCTGGCCGTACCGCGACGTCGACGCCGAGGCGTTCCGCCGCGTCCTCGACCTACACAGCGACGGCCGCCGCGCGCTGCTCCACCTCGATCCCGCCACCGACGTGGTGCGCGGCACCCGCCGCGCCCGCCTCACCGCGATGACCTGCGGCGGCGCCATCCCCGACACCGCGGCATTCCAGGTGCGCGAGGAACCCGGCGATCTGGTGGTCGGCACCCTCGACGAGGACTTCTCGCTGGAGTCGTCGCCCGGCGACATCTTCCAACTCGGCAACACCTCGTGGCGCATCCTGCGCGTCGAAGGCCGCGAGGGCGTGGTGCGCGTCGCCGACGCGCACGGCGCCGCCCCGACCATTCCCTTCTGGATCGGCGAGGCGCCCGGCCGCACGCGCGAGCTGAGCCAGGCGGTCGGCCGGCTGCGCGCCGACTGCGACAGCCCGCAGTGGCTGGAGCGCGAATGCCTGCTCTCGCCCGCCGCCGCGCAGGCGTGCTGGGACCACCTCGAAGGCGGCCGGCGCGCGCTCGGCAAGCTGCCCACCCACACCCGCGTGGTCGCCGAACGCTTCTTCGACGACTCGGGCGGTCAGCAGCTGGTCATCCATTCATGCTTCGGCACGCGCATCAACCGCGCCTGGGGCCTGGCCCTGCGCAAGCGCTTCTGCGTCGGCTTCGGTTTCGAACTCGAGGCCGCCGCCACCGAGGAGGGCCTGGTGCTGTCGATCGGCCCTGACACCTCGTTCCCCCTCGACGAGGTGTTCACCTACCTCACCCCGCAGGTCCTGCGCGCGACGCTGATCCAGGCCTGCGTCACCGGCGGCCAGTTCGAGACGCGCTGGCGCTGGGCGGCAGGCATCGCGCTGCTGGTCGAACGTTTCGGCGTCGGCAAGAAGGTGCCGCCCTTCCTGGTGCGCATCCGCGCCAACGACGCGCTGGTGGTCGCCTTCCCGGGCGCGCGCACCTGCCCCGACAATCTGCCACCGGGGAAGATCGACATCCCCGAGGACCATCCCATCGTCGCCCAGGTCGTCGCCGACTGCCTGCACGATCTCATGGATCTCGACGGCCTCAGCGCGGTCATCAGCGGCATCCGCGACCAGCGCATCGACGTCCACGCCGTCGACACGCCCGAGCCCAGTCCCCTGGCGCTGGGCATCCTGGCGGCGCGGCCCTACGCCTTCCTCGACGACACCCCATTCGAGGAGCGCCGCACGCGCGCGGTCGCCGCGCCGTCGACCGATCCGCTGCCGCCACTGACCGCCGGCACGCTCGACCCCGAGGCGGTCGCGCAGGTGCGCGCCGAGGCCTGGCCCGATCCGCGCGACCGCGAGGAGATGCACGAGATCCTGTGCTGGATCGGCTACGTCACCGCGGAGGAGGCGCATGACTGGGCCGCCTGGCTGGTCGACCTGCAGGATGCCGGCCGCGCCGAACTGCTGGGCGGCCGCTGGTACGCCGTCGGCACCACCCGCGACCCGATCGATTGCTGGCGCGGCCGTCTGGAAGCGCTCGGGCCGATCGTCAGCGACGACGATGCCCTGCTGGCGTTGGAGCAGGAAGGCGTGGCCATGCGTGTGCGCCTCGACGGCGTGGCGCACTGGTGCCACCGCCGGCTGTTGCAGCGCATCCTGCGCGTCGGCCGCGATCGCCGCCGCTCGGCGGTCGAACCCGCCGCGGTCGCCGACCTGCTGCGCTTCCTGGCGCGTTGGCAGGGTGTCGCCAGCGACGACCGCCGCGACGGCGCCAGCGGCGTCGCCGCCACGCTCGCGCAACTGGCCGGCCTCGAACTGCCGGCGGCGGCGTGGATGCAGACGGTGCTGCCGCAACGCGTGCGCGCCTTCCGCCCGGAATGGCTCGACGAGGTCACCCTCGGCGGCGATTTCGCCTGGGGCCGGCTGTGGGCGGCGCCGGCACTGGATGGCGACCGCGCATCCACGATACGAACGACTCCGATCGCCTTCGTCCCGCGCAGCGAACTCGACGCCTGGCTGCGCCTGTCCGGACCGGCCGGGGAAGAGGGCCTCAGTGGACCGGCGCGCGAGGTGCTTGCCGCGATCCGCGCGCGCGGTGCGCTGTTCCTCGCCGACCTGCTCGGCCAGGTGCGGCAACTGGCGGCGACCATCGAGTCGGCACTGGGCGAACTGATCGCCGCCGGCCTGATCAGTTGCGACAGCTTTGCCGCCCTGCGCTGGCTGCTGCTGTCGTCGCAGCGCCGCGCCGACGCGCGGCCACCGCCGGGACGCTGGGGGCCGTTCCGCCCGGTCGCCGGCCACAGCGCCGACAGCGCCGGCCGTCTCCCCGATGACCTCGCCACGCTGGTCGCCCGCACCCTGCTGCGCCGCACCGGCGTGGTGGTGCGCCGGCTCTACGACCGCGAACGCATCCGCGCGCCCTGGCGCGACCTGCTGCGTGCGCTGCGCGTGATGGAGCTGCGCGGCGAGGTGCTCGGCGGCCGCTTCGTCGCCGGTCTCGGCGGCGAGCAGTTCGCCCTGCCCGATGCCGCCGCCGGCCTGCGCAAGGTGCGCGGCGCGCCGTGGACACCGCTCGACGTCGGCGCCGCCGATCCGCTGAACTACACCGGCATCCTGCTGCCCGGCGAACGCGTACGGCCGGGTCTGGATGGACGGGTGGCGGTGGGATGAGCGACTGGTCGATCCGGCCCTCGGGGCTCACGGCTGGCGGTGAAGAGCGCCATGACCGACTTGTACTGACAGATCGGCGAGATCCGCACCTCCGCCTCGGGGCGACAGCCCCTCACTTCCCGTGGTAGGGGAAGCGGTCCCAACGCTCATCGTCGCCAGTGGCGCGCGGGTCGCCGGTGGCCTGCATCCACGCCGCCAACTGCGCCGTCAGATCGGCCTGGACGGCGGCGTGTTCGGGACGCCCGGCGAGGTTGTTGATCTGGTGCGGGTCGGCGTCGCAATCGTAGAGCTCCTCGGCCGGACGCTTGGCGAAGCCGAGCGCGAAGGGTCGCGGGAAGCGCTCCGGTCCGGTCATGATCAGTTGCTTGGTCGGTCCATCGTCGATGTCGCCGTAGTCGCCGACTGATTTCCAGCGCGTCGGATCGCCAGCCGGCCAGCGCTCGGGCTTGACGTTGCGCAGGTAGAGCCAGCGCTCGGTGCGGATGCCGCGGACGGGATAGCCGAGGTCGCCGGCGCGGACGTTGGCGTGGCGTTCGCGTTCGAGGAAGACTGCCGCGCGGCGCTGCGTGCCGGCGATCACCGGCCACAGGCTGCGCCCGCTCATCAGCGCCGGAACCGACACGCCGGTGGCCTCCAGGATGGTCGGCGCCAGATCGGCGAGCGAGACCAGGGCGTCGACGCGCGTGCCGGCGGGGATGCGCGCCGGGAAGCGGATGGCCAGCGGCATGCGCGTGCCCGAGTCGTGCAGGTTGGCCTTGCAGCGCGGGAACGGCATGCCGTTGTCGCTGGTCACGATCACCAGGGTGTCGTCGAGCCGGCCAGCGCCGGCGAGCGCAGCCAGGCAGCGGCCGATCTGCTGATCGAAGCGGGCGACCTCGGCGTGGTAGTCGAGGACGTCAGCGCGCACCGCCGGCAGATCGGGCCAGTACGCCGGCACCACCACCTTGGCCGCGTCATAGCCGGCAGCCTGGCCGGAACCGGCGTCATAGGGCCGGTGCGGATCGCTGCTACCGAACCAGGCGCAGAACGGCTGGTCAGGCTTGAGTCCGGCGATGAAAGCGTCGATGTCCTTGATCGGCGGACCGGCCGGGTTGTGCGTGCGTCCACCGGGGCGGATATCCCCGGGTCCCCAGCCCTTGCCCTGGCACCCCACTGTCCAGCCCGCAGCGGCGAGCAGGTCGGGGTAGACCGGGATCGCCGCGCGCAGCGTGCTCCACAGGTTGCCGCTCTCCTCCAGGCGATGGATGGCCTGACCGGAGAGCAGGGCGGCACGCGAGGGCGTACACGACGGCGAGGCGCAGAAGGTGCGGCTGAACAGCGCGCCTTCGCGAGCGACGCGGTCGAAATGCGGCGTCGGGGCGATGCCGCCGCCGTAGGCGCCGGCATGTGGCCACGACCAGTCGTCGGCGATGATCACCAGCACGCTTGGCCGGCGTTCCGCGGCGTCGCCGATGACCACGAACAGGAGCATGACCAGCAGGCGCAGCGGCATGCTGCGATGTTCGCGCGCCAAGCACCGGCGCAAGCCGGCGACGCTCAAGATTTCGCGGGCGGTATCGCACCGCTGGCGCATAGCACCGCCCACACCCGCTCGGCGATGGCGGCGTGGCCGGCCGCCGAGGGATGCACGCCGTCGCCGGCGGCGATGTCCCTCGGGCACGCCAGCGAGGTCGACGCGCCAGCAGCCGCGCTCACCGGCCACCGTGGCGAGCACGCCGCGCAGCGCGGCCAGCCGGCGGCGGCTCCAGAAGCGCATGCCATCCGGAGTTCTCGGCGCACGACCTTACCACGACTGCGGTCGATGCAGCTTCCGCACCGCCCGCCGGCGCTTCCGCCACAGCCGCCTCGACGTAGCGCGGCCTTCCAGGCTGCGACCAACAGGCTGGAAGACTGTCCTGCATTCGCGCTGCGAAGGGGGCAGGGCTGAAGGCCCGTTCGTTGGGGGCGCGAGCCTGCGTCGAGCGCCCCAACCGAAAGCAGCCTTCCAGCCCGCGCTACCTGCCGCCCTCGACCCACGCCAGATCGAACCGCGCCAGGCGCAGGCTTTTGGTGTCGGTCATGCCGAGGATCAGCCCGCACTCGTAGACGCACAGGATGGTGCCGTCGGGCAACACGGCGAGGTCGCTGTAGCCGCTCGGGCCCTCCTCGATCACCCGCGACACCGGCCAGGTGGCGCCGTCATCGCGGCTGAGCTTCATGGTCAGGCGCTTGCGGTCGCGCGAGACGGGTGATTTGGTGAGCTTGGATTCGAGATTGTCGGGATTGGTGAAGAGGATGACCCCAGGCGCGCCGTCCTTGGGCCACGACCAGCGGATCAGACTGGCGGCGCACACCGGTTCCTTCAGCTGCTCATGGAAGACCGGCGCCGACCAGCCGCCGGCGCCGTCCGGGCTGGTGGCGACCAGCCGGCGCTGCTGCTTCGATTCGCTGCGCATGTTGAACAGCACCCGGCCATCGGCCAATTCCACCGCCGCCGTCTCGCTGGGGTTGACGATCTCGGCGGTGCCGCGGCTGACGATGCCGCCGGCGCGCCAGGTCGCGCCGCGGTCATCGCTGACCATGCTGGCGACCACCGACGGACGGTGACCGAGCTTGCCCGACCCGAACTCCTTGCCGCTGCCGTCGGACAGCCAGACCGGCACCACCCAGCGCCCGGAGCGCAGGACCAGGCCATGGTTCGCACCGCTGCCGACCACCTTCCAGGGATAGCTCGCGCGCAGCGGCGCCAGCGCGGCGGTGATCTCGACCGGCGTCGAGAAGGAGCGGCCGTCGTCGCGGCTGGTGATCTGGAAGACGCGCGCGTAGTCGAAGCAGAACAGCAGATGCACAGCGCCGCCGGCAGCGTCGGCGAAGGGCACGACGTTGTGCAGCGGGCCGGCGCCCCAGGTGCCGTTGCTGGCCAGCACGCGCTGTGCATCCCAGGTGCGGCCGGCGTCGGCGCTGCGGCGGATGACCAGGTCGTTGCCATCCCAGTCGCCCCCCTTCCCGCGCCTGGCCTCGGCGGTGACCAGCACCGATCCCGCCGGCGTCACCAGCACGGTCGGGATGCGGCAGGTGACGTACTCACCGTTGCGGGCGAGGAAGAGGTCCTGGGTGGAGAACTCGGCAGCGCTGGCGCCAAGCACGGCGACGGCGAACAGCGCGAGGATGGGCAGGGCGGACATGCGGGACTCCGGCCGCCACCGTAGGCGTGAGCGACGGGGCCGCGATGGGAGCGTTCCGCTGCGATGGGACGCGCGTAAGGTCGCCGCCGTGCCCAGGCAGCCGGCAGACAGGACGGTGGCGGAGACCGGGCCGGGATTCCCCGACGTGCTTGCCGTGCTTGATCAGGCGATCCTGCTCGCCGGTGGCGGCCTCCACGCCGGCGGCCCCGGCGATCCGCCAGCGCAGGCCGGCGACCCGCCGGTGAAGCGCCAGCCCTGGCCGCGGCTGACCATGGTGCTCGCCGGCCGAGCCCGCCACGCCATCGCCATCGGCGGGCGCCGTCGCCTGGTCGACGGCGAGCGCGGCACGGCGTTCGTGTGGTCGCGGCGGGCGTGGAACCTCGAACTGTGGGGGCCGCCGGTGCGCTACCTCGGTCTGGTGGTGCGCGTCGACTGCCTGCGCGCGCTCCTGGTCGAACACGCCGGCGGAGCGGTGGGACCAAGCGGTCCGCAGCGCTGGGTGCACACCCGCCAGCCGGTGCCGCCGGCGCTGCGCCATGCCGTCGACGCCCTCGACGCGCTGGTGGCGGCCGGACTCGACGAAGGCCAGCACGCCATCGCCGACGACCTGCTGCGCGCGGTGCTGCGCCTGGCGAGGATGCACCTCGCCGACGATCTCGCCGCCGACGGCGCTGGCGAACGCACGTGGCAACGCGTGCTGACGACGATCCGCGCCCGCCTGGCTGGCGACTGCGCCCGCGCGGTGTTAGCCCGCGAGGTCGACCTCCACCCCAACTACCTGTCGGCGCTGTGCCGCCGCCAGGCCGGCATGGCGCTGCGCCGGGTGATCGAGGAACTGCGCCTGGAGCGCGCCCAGGAACTGCTCACCGACCGTTCGCGCCGCATCGGCGACATCGCCCGCGCCTGCGGCTACGCCGACTGTGGCTATTTCATCCGCGTCTTCCGCCGCCGCTTCGGCCATCCGCCGGGACGGGCGCGGCGGGCGGCGCCGCCGCCGGGGTGACGCAGAGCGCCTGCCGACCTCCTCACCGCGACCAGCTCAGCACGCCGTCGACGACCGTCGCCGCGACCTTGGCGCCATCGACCACCAGCGTGGGCGAGCCGCTGACGCGCAGCCGCAGCGCGCCGTGGTCGCCGCTCGAGATCGCCGCCGCCGATCCGCTGAACTACACCGGCATCGTGCTGCCCGGCGAACGCTTACGGCCGGGTCTGGATGGACGGGTGGCGGTGGGATGACGCGCTGCCGGTCGGCTTGCGCGTGATCGCGCAGCGCCACCGTGCCGCCATGGACGCCGCGCCCATCCCCGAGCCGACCCCCTCCTGCGAGCGCTGTTTCGCGCCCGACGCGGTCGCCATCGCCGGACGCTGGCTGTGCGTGGACTGCTACCAGGTCTGCGGATCGTGCTGCCCGGAGTTCTCAGCGCATGACCTGACGCAGGCGGCGACGGAAACCGACGAGCGGACCGGACCAGGCACAGGGTGAATCCCGTCGGGACCGCAGTCCGGGCACGTGGCGGCTACTTCACCCAGGCGCGACGGGGCGAGGCACCGCCGACCCGAAGCGGATCGAACGGGCGACCCTGCTCGTCGAGACCGCCGTCACCGGCGGCGTCGAAGATATTGTCGGGAGGGGCCTGCTGCGGGTTGTCGGTGTCGACGGCATCCGGGTTCTCGATCACCCAGGTCGCTGGTCGGCCGTCGGGAGCGACCGTGAGGTGGCCCGACGGCTGTTTGCTCTTGGCGACCTTCAACGCACGGACGTGGCCATCCCCGTAGGCAACCATGACCAGCTCGCCCTTGTGGTTGGCCGGCGTGAGGTCGGCAGTCATCACCCGGATTGCGGAGGGATCGGCCGGCGCCGCCCAGTCGAAGGCGTAGGACGGCCGTCCCCCAGCCATGCCACCCCAGGAATCAGTGGTCGTGCCCATGCCTGGCTTGGTCGACGGACCGGGCTGAGCAGTGCTCGTGCATTTGAACAGGCCGTTCGGCAGCGACATGGTCGCAGCCAGCACCTCGAAGCTGCGCGCGGTGACCAGCCGCGCCTGGTCGGGCGTGCTCACTGGGAAGGTGGCCGCGGCCGAGACGCCGATCGGCCAGGGCGCGTTGAAGTCGCCGCTGTAGGCGATGCAGGCGGTGATGATCTGGTTCTGGTTCTTGGCGCAGGCCTGCTGGTTGGCACGCCTGACCGCGTCGCCATGGAACGGCGGCATGAAGATCAGGCCGACGATGGCAATGAGGACGAGCGTCATCACCACTTCGCCGATGCGCAATAGCCGTCGAGGATTACCGGACGCCTGTTGTTGGGGCCGTGGATCGACGCGCGCATCCAGTGCGGCATCGTCAGCGGCGGGATGGTCGTCCATGGTGGGTGAGGACGCGCGCCAAGCCGCGACCTCACCACGGCACGGTAGTCCGCGTACAAGGTGACCATCGCTTGGGCGGGAAACCATTCCGCCTCGCCACTTCGGCCTCAGTGCCTGCCGTATCTGGCCGCTTGGAAAGCGGCGCTCCGTGTGCGCCCCTTACCTCACCTCGTCCCCTTCGCGCCCTTCGCGCCCTTCCCTCCCTTCACTCCCCTCACCCCCATCACTCCCTCCCCTACCGCAGCTTCGGCTGCGCCGCCTTCCACGTCGCCTCGTCCACCGGCTTGGCCTCGTGGATGAACACGAAGCCGCCCTTCTTGTTGCCGACCACGATGTCGGGGAGCTTGTCGCCGGTGACGTCGCCGGCGACGACCTGGGTGCCGACGCCGCTGTCGTTGTCGATCTGGTAGGGCACGAACTCGACGCCCTTGGGGCCGCGCACGGTGCGGAACCAGTAGAGCACGGCCGGGGCCGCCGGTTCGGCGTCGCCGCCGGGGCCGTGCGCCCAGTAGCGTTTGCCGGTGACGATGTCCTTCACGCCGTCGCCGTCGATGTCGATGACGTCGATGGCGTGCAGTTGCGAGAACTTGAGGCCGTAGGCGTTCTCCTCGGGCTTGGAACCCATGATCAGGCGCTCGGTGAACACGCCTTTGGCGGTCTGCTCGAACCAGCACAGGCCGTAGCCGTGCGCCTCCTTGCTGGCGACCACGTCGGCGTCGCCGTCGCCGTCGATGTCGACGACGTGGATCTGCGCACCGCTGTGGAACTTGCCGGGGTGCTTGGTCCACAGCGGGTCGCCGGTCAGGCTGGCCGGCTGTTCCCACCAGCCTTCAGGCATGAGGAAGTCGGCCTTGCCGTCGCCGTTGAGATCGCCCCAGCCCAGACCGTGCGAGAACTTCTGCCAGCCGCCCTTCTCGCTGACGGGATGGAAGGTCCACGGCTTGGTCGGGTCCTTCCAGTCCGGTTCGACCCAGCCCATGCGGCCGCCAGTGGTGTGGATGATCTCGGGCTTGCCGTCGCCGGTGAGGTCGCCCCAGGTCGGCGATTCGTTGTCGACCACATCGAAGACCTTGTTCCGCGTCCACGGGCCGTCCTTGCCCTGGGGATTGGCGTACCACGACGCGTCCTTGCCGGGGAAGCCGTAGACCAGGATGTCGGTCCAGCCGTCGCCGTTGAGGTCGTGGGTGAAGGTGAAAAAGCAGTCGCTGTAGCCCTTGGGATCGTAGGCCTTGACCGGCCGGTACTCGTGCGGCTTGGCGGTGAAATCGGGCCCCGCGTACCAGTGCGGGCCGATCACCACGTCGGTCTTCCCGTCTTTGTCGAAGTCGCCGAAGCTGGCGCCCTCGGCGTAGAACTGGTCGGTCAGCTTGACCTTCTTCCAGGTGTGGAGGACGAAGGCGTCGCCGGCGTGGACGGCGGTCGCCAGTGTGGCGGTTGTGAAAGCGGCGAGCAGTGCGGCGGGGCGGAGCATGGCGATCCTCTGCGGTCGGTGCGGACGCCTGTCCTTGCCGATGGCGATGGCTGCGGAACGTGCGGGCGGAGTCCCGCCGCGCCGGTGGATGACGTGCGCGGGCTACTTCGCGGCCGAACGCCGGGTGATGAATTCGCGGATCTTGGGGATCTGCGTCGTGCCCGCCAGCGCCAGGGCCTTGGCGGGATCGGACGGCACCAGCGGTTCGATGGCGTACCACAGGACGCAGGGGATGTTGCGGTCGGCGGCGTCTTCGGCCTTGGCGGCGAGCGCCTCGACCACCGGCCAGCGGCTGGCGATGGCGACGCGACCCATCGCCGAGGCGAGGTAGAGGCGCACCACCGGTGACGGATCGGCCTTGGCCAGAGCGGCGAACTGGGTGAGCGCCGCGGCCGACGGCTTGCCGTCCTCGCACATCAGCTGGATGGTCCAGGCGCGCACGTATTCCAGCGGACTGGCGAGCTGCTTCAGCGCGATCTCCTCGCTCAGGCCCTTGGCGCAGTGCAGCGCCCACAGCGCGCGCAGCTTGCGCGTCTCGTCGGGATGCTCGGCGAGGATCTTCGCCAGCGCCGCGTGCACGGCCGGCTTGGGTCCGCGTTCCATGAGCAGACGGCGGGCGCTGCGCACGTACCAGTCGTTGGCGTCGAGCTGGGCCGCCACCAGCTGCTCGTCGCTCCACTTCGCGAGGTCGAGGTTGGCTGCCGGCTTGACGCCGTCGTAGGTCAGCTTGTACAGCCGGCCGTGCTCGCGTTCGGTCTCGCCACGCTGCTGGTGGCAGTGCACCTTGTCGTACCAGTCGGTGAGGAACACCGAACCGTCCGGCCCGCTGTGCGGGATGAGCGCGCGGTACCAGTTGTCGGGCGAGTGCATGAGGTTGCCGTCGCCGTGGTTCTTGGCCTTGAAGCCCGAGCCCTGGCGGACGAGGTCCTCGCAGTGCAGGTGACTGCTGTGGATGTTGTGGAAGAGGATGGTGTTGCGGTACTCGGCCGGAAACAGGCCGCCCTGATAGAGCAGGCTGCCGGCGAAAGCGGCGGCAGCGTGTTTGTCGCTGACGATGGTCTTGATGAAGTCGTAGGTGTGCTTGTTGTTGAACTGCCCGCCCTGGCGGTGGTAGCGGCCGCCTTGCACGGCGTGGAACATGTGCGGGATCACGCAGGCGGTGAAGAAGGCTTGGCCGTGATCGTTCCAATCGACGCCCCACTGGTTGCTGCCGCCTTCGCTGAACAGTTCGAAGGTGCGGGTGACGGGATGCAGGCGCCACACGCAGGCGTTGCACGGCTGACGCTGATCGGCCGCCGTGCCCGGAGCGCCGACCTTGCTGTTGGTGAACACGCCCTGGGTGCCGTAGAGCCAGCCATCGGGACCCCAGATGAAACCGTTGAGCGTCTCGTGGGTGTCCTGGTTGCCCCAACCGTCGAGCACGGTCTGCGCCGGGCCGTCGGGCACGGCGTTGCCGTCCTTGTCAGGGAAGAACAGCAGGTTGGGTGGCGCGCCGACCCAGACGCCGCCGAAGCCCACCTGGATGCCGGAGGCGAAGGTGAGCTTGTCGAAGAACACCGTCTTCTTCCAGTCCTTGCCGTCGCCATCGACATCTTCGAAGACCAGGATGCGGTCCTTGGGGCTTCCGGGGCAGTTCGGGTAGTTGGTGTTCTCGACCACCCACAGCCGGCCGCGTTCATCGGTGCAGGAGGCGATCGGCTGCACCACCTCGGGCTCGCTCGCCACTGGCAGGATGGTGAAGCCCTTGGGGAGCACGAACTGCTTGAGCGCATCGGCGACCGGCAGGGCCGGCGTGCCGGCCTTGCCCTTGTCGTCTGCGGCGAGACCGATCGCGCAGAGCAGGAGAAGGGACGCGAGACGCCAAAGACTATCGGTGAGCATCCTGGCTCGTACGCAGGAAGGCGTCCGACGTCGAATGGATTTCCCGCACAGTGGCCGGTCGATCGGCACGTCGTCGGCCGTCCATCACTGCGGTCAGCACCCTCGCTGCCTACGCCGGGACCGTGCGACGGATACGCGACGCCAAGCCCGCGGAGCCGATCCGGTCTGGCGCTTGAACTGGCGGTTGAAGGCGCTGAGCGACCCGAAACCGCTGGTGAGAGCGATATCCAGGATGCTGCGCTCGCTGCCCAGGAGCAGCGCCTTGGCATGGTCGACGCGCCGGTGCAGCAGGAAGGCCTTGGGCGACTGGCCGAGCGCCGCGGCGAAGTGGCGGCGCAGGCTGGTCGGGCTCATCGCGCACAGACGGGCGAGGCCGGGTACGGCCAGGTCGTGGTCAGCGCCGGCGCGAATGCAGGCGATCGCCGGAGCTAGGCGGTCGAGCCGGGACGACGACGAGGAAGTCATGCCGGGGAGCGATAGGCGGGGGTGCTGGTCCCGGCAATCGATGCTTTGCACTGGCCGGGCCGCGTCGGGCGACCGCAGGGACCGGCCTGGGACCCGCCTGGGACCGCGCGCCGCTGGCGCGCGGTCCCAGGCGGGCGGCCTTGGCCCGCGCGAGCGTGCGGCTACGCTCCGCCTCCCGCCCCGGAGCCGCCATGATCGACCTCGCCCTCCTCCGCAAGGACCCGCAGGCCTTCGCTGCAGCGTGGTCTGCGCGCGGGCTGACGGTGGACGTGGCGGCGCTGGTGGCGCTCGACCAGCAGGTGCGCGACGGCAAAGGACGCGCCGAGGCGATCAAGGCCGAGCTCAATCAGGCCAGCAAGGCCATCGCCCTGGCCGCCCGCAGCGGCGGAGCGGATCTTGCCACCGCCAAGGAGAAGGCGCGCGCGCTCGGCGACGAGGCCAAGCGCCTCGACGATGAGCGCGTCGCCCTGGAAGGGCGGCTGACCGCGCAGTTGCTCGACCTGCCCAATCCCTGCCTGCCCGCTGTCCCAGTCGGGACCAGCAGCGCCGACAACCGCGTCGTCGCCACCTGGGGCCAGCCGCCGGCGTTCGCATTCGCGCCCAAGGCGCACTGGGACCTGGGGCCGGCGCTGGGCATCCTCGACCTCGAACGCGGCGCCAAGCTGTCGGGCTCGGGCTTCGTGGTGCTCAGCGGCCTGGGCGCGCGGCTGTCGCGGGCGCTGATCGCGTGGTTCCTCGACGTGCACACCCGTGAGCACGGCTACCGCGAACTGGCGGTGCCCTTCCTGGTCACGCCGCAGGCCATGCAAGGCACCGGCCAGCTGCCCAAGTTCGCCGACCAGCTCTACCGCTGCCGCGACGACGACCTGCTGCTCATCCCCACCGCCGAGGTGCCGATCACCAACTACCTGGCCGGCGAGATCCTCGACGCCGAGCAGTTGCCGGTGAAATACACCGCCCACACCCCGTGCTTCCGCCGCGAGGCCGGCGCCGCCGGCCTGGGCACCCGCGGCCTGACCCGCGTGCACCAGTTCGACAAGGTCGAACTGGTGTGGCTGAGCCGGCCCGAAACCGCCGAGACCGATCTGCTGACCATGCGCGGTCACGCCGAGGGCCTTTTGCAGCGTCTTGGACTGCATTACCGCGTGCTGGAACTGTGCACCGGCGACACCGGCTTCGGTTCGGCGCACACCTATGACCTCGAAGTGTGGAGCCCAGGCACGCAGTCCTGGCTGGAAGTGTCGAGTTGCTCGGACTTCGGCGACTTCCAGGCCCGCCGCGCCAATCTCCGCTGGCGCACCGCCAAAGGCGAGAAGCCGCAACTGTGCGCCACGCTCAACGGCTCGGCGCTGGCGCTGCCGCGCTGCATCATCGCGCTGCTGGAGACCTATCAGCAGGCCGACGGGTCGGTGGTGGTGCCGGAAGTGCTGCGGCCGTTCATGGGGGTGGAGCGGATCACGCGGTGACGCCGTGACGCGCTGGCGCGCGCGGGGCGCGAAGGGCGCGAAGGGGTCAAGGCAACCGAAGCAGACGAACCCGCGGGCGGGGTTCTCACCTCGCGCCCCTTCGCGCCCTTCGCGCCCTCAAGTGCGAGCCCACAGACTCGCCCCGCCCCCCTCTTGGCCGCTTCGCGATCCCACCCATACTCCGCCCTTCACACTGACAACCCGGTGACGGCCAGGCCGTCGCCGCCTACGCCAGGGAGCGGTTGCCGTGAGCGATTCGATCAAGCACGAGTGCGGCCTCGCCCTCGTCCGCCTCAAAAAGCCGCTCGCCTATTACCGGCAGCAGCACGGCTCGGCGCTGTGGGGGCTGAAGAAGCTCTACCTGCTCATGGAAAAGCAGCGCAACCGCGGCCAGGACGGCGCCGGCGTCGGCGTGCTGAAGACCGGCATGCCCAAGGGCGCGCAGTACTACTTCCGCCACCGCGAAGCCGGGCCGAGTTGCCTCGACCGGGTCTGGCGGCACATCCACGACGACCTCGACCGTCTCGACCGCGACCGCCGCGGGCATGGCCGCACGGGCATCGATGACGAAGCGATGCTCAAGCAGCTCTACCCCTGGCTGGGCGAGATCTACCTCGGCCACCTGCGCTACGGCACCCACAGCGGCAACAGCACCGACGTCTGCCATCCCTACGTGCGCGCCTCGAACTGGCCGAGCCGCTACCTGTCGGTGGCCGGCAACTTCAACCTCACCAATACCGACGAACTGTTCGACATGCTGGTCGGCCTCGGCCAGCACCCCACCGGCTCGGCCGACACCGCCACGGTGATGGAGAAGATCGGCCACTTCATCGACGAGGCCAACGAGGCGCTGCTGCGCCGCCTGCGTGGCGACCACAGCGATGGCGACGCGCTCGCCCAGCGCATCGCCGACGAACTCGATCTCGGTCTGGTGCTGCGCCGCGCGGCGCGCACGTGGGACGGCGGCTGGCTGATCTGCGGTCTGGTCGGCCACGGCGCCGCCTTCGCGTTCCGTGATCCGCACGGCATCCGCCCCGGCTACTGGTACGAGGACGCTGACGTGGTGGCGGTGGCCAGCGAGCGCGCCGCCCTGATCACCTGCTTCGACGCCGAGCCCGGCCAGGTGCGCGAGATCACCCCGGGGGCGGCGCTGATCATCGACCACCGCGCCCAGGTGCGCGAAGTCGAGGTGCTGCCGGCGCTGGAGCAGCGCTCCTGCTCGTTCGAACGCATCTACTTCAGCCGCGGCAACGACGCCGAGATCTACCGCGAACGCAAGGCGCTCGGCCGCGAGCTGGTGCCGGCCATGCTCAAGGCCATCGACCACGACTTCGAGCACGCCGTCATCAGCTACGTGCCCAACACCGCCGAGATCGCCTACTACGGGCTGCTCGAAGGCATCGAGGCGCACCTCGCGGAGTGGCGCGAGCAGGCCATCCTCAAGCTGCAGGAAGCCGGAGAACTCGATGCGCCAGCCCTGGCACGCATCCTCGCCGTGCGTCCGCTTCAGGAAAAGGCGGCGCTCAAGGACGCCAAGCTGCGCACCTTCATCAGCGACGAATCCGGCCGCGGCGACCTGGTCACCCACGCCTACGACATCACCCGCGGCATCCTCCGTCCCGGCATCGACAACCTGGTGGTGATCGACGACTCGATCGTGCGCGGCACCACCCTGCGCCAGAGCGTGCTGCGCATGCTCGCACGCTTGCAGCCCAAACGCATCGTCGTGTTGTCCTCGGCGCCGCAGATCCGCTATCCCGACTGTTACGGCATCGACATGTCCGAACTGGGCAAGTTCGTGGCTTTCGAGGCCGCCATCTCGCTGCTGCGCGAGCACGGCCAGGACCAGCTGATCAACGAGGTCTACGCCGCCTGCGCCGCCGAATTGGCGCGCCCGCGCGCGCACGGCGACGCGCCGCCGACCAACCACGTCAAGCGCATCTACGCGCCTTTCCGCGACGACGAGATCTCCGCGCGCATCGCCGCCCTGGTCAAACCCAAGGACTGCACCTGCGAGGTCACCGTGGTCTTCCAGACCGTGCAGGGTCTGCGCTGGGCCATCCCTGATCACACCGGCGACTGGTACTTCACCGGCGACTACCCCACCCCCGGCGGCACCCAGGTCGCCAACCGCGCCTTCGTCAACTACGTCGAACACCGGCGGGGACGGGCGTACGAGGGCGATGGATCGCCACGGTCCGCAGGTCCGCAGGTGCGCAGCTCCGCTGGTCCTGCGGGCGGCTGATCACGCGTTGCGAGGTTGCGAAGGGGAAGAGGTGAGGTGCAGGTCCCCTTCGCGCCCTTCGCGCCCTCGCCGCGCCCTCGCGCCCTCGCCGCCGGCTGTTTCAGCAGCGTGCTAGAATGACACCAGCAGGTTGGCGGCGAACAGCCAGATCTCGTCGTCGAGGGGAGCAGTCTGGTCGACGGCGATCGAGGTGAAACCGTTGTCGGGGAGGAAGATGCCGCCGAGCAGGCTGATGGTGGTGTTGGTCGTGTATTGCCAGATCAGGCTCAGATCCAGTTCCTGGCCGAGGTCCTTGCCGGCGCCGAGATCCTGATCGAATTGGTAGAGGCCATACACCGCCTTCAGCCGCAGGCGATTGGCGCGGTCGAAGGCGACCTCGCTGCGCACCTTGGCGGCGCGCAGGTTGCCGACCACGCCCTTGAGCAGCTCGCCGTACTTCTCGCTTTCGACGATGTAGGTGTCACTGGTCCCTTCGAAGGGGTTGATGAACGTGCGGTTCTTGCTGTCGGCGGCGTCATCGTCGCCGCTGAGCAGGTCGTACTGCACGCCGAATACCACCGGGTTGGGCGTGGGCAGGCGCCACTCTACGCCACCGCTCACGCCGTAGCCGGTGAACTCGACGGCGCCATCCTGGCTGCCGCGCTGCAGCGCGCCCTCGAAGTAGATATCGAGACCGCTCTCGAAGCTCCATTCGATGCCGCCGTAGAAGGTCTGCAGGCTCTCGGTGATGATGCCACCGACCGGCAGGTCGTACTGGATGTTGCCCGAGACGGTGATGAACAGGTTGCTGCTCGCCGCCTGCGCCGGCTGCCAGTCGACCGCCACGCCGTAGAGCTTGCTGCGATCGGGCAGGGCGTAGGCGTAGGGACTGAAGGTCAGGGTATCGAGACCGAAGCGGGCGCTGGCGCCGTCCCAGCTGGTGACATCGGGGTCGTTGGCGCGGCTGTCGAAGAGGAAAGGGGCGTAGTTCTTGCGCAGATTCCACGCCACCGGCTGGCGACCCAGGCGCAGGCTCAGGCCGCTCTGGCCGAGGAAGCTTTTCAGCACCACGTAGGCGTCATCGAGCACGACGTCGCCACGGTTGCCGTCGTCATCGACGCCGCTCTCGGTGTCGTCGCCCATCTCGGCGTCGTAGGCCAGGGTGGTGCGCACCTCGATGCGGTCGTCGAGTTCGATGGCGATGCCGAATTCGCTGCGGATGCGGCCTTCGTTCACCGAATCGGGCAGGTCATCGTTGCCGTCGGTGTAGTTCTGCTGGCTGAGGTAGTCGAGATCGAGCTGACCATGCACCACCACCTGGCGTTCGTTCTGGCCACCGATCGGGTTGATCCGGCCGAGGCTGGGCGTGTTGCGCGCTCCCGTGGAGTTCGCCGACGCGCCGCCGCCGGGCGTGACCACCGAGCTGCCACCGGGCGGGTTGGTGGTCGGCTCGACCGCAGCGGCCGCAGCGGCGGCGGCGATGGCGGCGGTGAGGCGGACGAGAGTGGGGACGGGTCGACGCATGGCGGCTCCGGGTTCCGGCGGCGAGCGGGCACCATAGGGGGGAGCCCTGGACGCGCTAGAGAGTGGAAACGACGCGACGCCGCGGGTCGCGACGCCTTACCGCCCGGGAGCACTGCTACCGCGTGCGCAGCGCCTGCGGCGCACTCCCAGCCCTGACGTTGCGTCCTCCGTCAGCGGGCGCATCGTGGCCGCCTGACCGGCGTGCGGCCGGGAACCGAGGTCCGTCATGCGCGTCATGTTGTTCCTGTTCATCGTCGTGATCGGTGCCGTGGCGGCGTGGTGGTGGATGCGCAAACCCGCTGCCCCGACCGCGCCCGACGCGTCGGCCTCACCCTTCGCGCCAGCGCCGATCCCGGCGCCGACGTCCTTCGACCGCGCTGGCTCAGGCAAGACGCCACCGGTGGCTGGCGGTCAGGTGCTGCCGGCCGAGGCCAAGGCCGCGCTCGACCAGGCCGACGCGCAGTGGAACCAGCTCGCCGCTCAAGGCGGCAAGCCCGAACAGGGCAAAGGCGCGCCGCAACTGGCGCGGCTGTACAGCAAGGCGCTGCGCGCGCTCTACAACCAGGGCGACCTGAAAGCCGTCGAAGACCGCCTGGTCAGCGACCGTCTCACCCCGCTCGGCAGCGCACTGTTCTTCAGCCGGCAGCCCTTCCCCGACGACAGCACCGGCCTGATCGGCGTCCATGCCGTGGTCGCTGGCGACTCGCCGGACAAGATCTCGAAACAGCACGCGATGGCGCGCGAACTGGTCAACCGGCTGCGCAAGGGCAACGACAGCGATCCCAATGATGCGCGCATGCAGATCGGCGAAACCGTGAAGGTGATCAAGGCCAAGGATCTTGGCGGTTACCTGGTGCGCATCGACAAAGGCGACTACACCCTCGATTGCTGGGTCGGTGGCGTCTTCGCGCGCCGCTACACCATCTCGCACGGTGCCGTCGAGACGCCGACGCCGACCGGCAGCTCCAAGGTCATCGACCGCGTCTGGCATCCGCAGTGGACCAATCCCAAGTCGCACGAGGTGCTGCCCTTCGGCCACGCCGACAACATCCTTGGCCCGATCTGGCTGCCCTTCGCGCCCGACGGCATCGGCAAGACCGGCATCGGCATCCACGGCTTCACCGGCCCCGAGCCCAGGCTCGGCGCCCAGGTCTCCAACGGCTGCATCCGCATGGGCAACAAGGAAGCCGAAGAGCTGTTCTTCACCCTGCCCCACCCCGACCGCTGCCCGATCGCGGTCGAGATCGTGGACTGAGAGGCTGGGCATGAATAGTCCGGCGTGCGAGGAAAAGCTCCGGCCCAGCCTCAGGGGGGGCGGGGGTACGCCCCCGCGCGACCGACCGCGCGACGCGCTGAAAGCGTCAGCAACCCGGCGCCGGGCGCGCCGGGCGCGCCGGGCGTGCCGGTCGGCCGGCACGGTCGCCGTCGTCGGCGACTTGCGGGAGCGGTCCCCACGTCGGTCTCCCAACCGTGCCGTGAGTCGCGTCCGTCCGCGATTCGTGCGCACCTTCTGAAAGCGCACCATGCGTGCGACCTGCCGGTTGGTGGCGGTGCTGCTCGCGCTGGTGATCTCAGCCCCGAACCTTGCCGGGACTGATCCCCACCCGCCCTGGGCCAAGACGTTCCACGATGCCTGGATACACGCGGTCGCCGATCCCGAGGGCGTCGTCCCCTACGTCCGCCTGCATAGCCGACTGGTGGCGATGGTCTCTGCCCGCGATGCCGCTGCCCTGACCACGCCGGCCGCCGCCTACATGGCGCGCCGGATCTACCTGTCGCCGGAGCGACTACCCGACGACGACGGGCTGGGCATCGTCGAACACCTCGTCCAGCCTGGCGAGCGCCTCGAAACGATCGCCAAGCGCCAGCACATGACGGCGTCGTGGGTGGCCGCGCTCAATCCACAGGCGTCACCGTCGGCGCTGCGCGCGGGCCAGCGGCTCAAGCTCGTCGATGTGGCCAGCGTGCCAATCCAGGTGGTCATCAGCGTCGAGCATTTCCGGCTGATGCTCTGGCGCGGCGGCGTCCTCATAGCCGCGTTCGAGGTCGGGCTGGGCAGCCACGAGCGACCGACGCCGCGCGGCGAGACCACGATCAAGGTCCGGGTGTCCGATCCCGAATGGCGCGACCCCGCCACCGGCACCGTCCACCGACCAGGCTCGCCCGGCAACATCCTCGGCGGCTGGTGGCTGGGCTTTGCGCCGGGTGCCGACGGGCGCTTCGCCAGCATCGGCATGCACGGCTACACCGGCGCGCCCACCGCCGACTGGCTGAGCAAGCCCGGCAGCCGCGGCTGCGTGCGGCTGCGCCAGCAGGATCTCGCCGTGGTCGCGGCGATGCTGCTGCCCGGGACGCGGGTGAGCGTGCGGTAGGCTGATGGCTGATGGCTGATGGCTGACATTCGGGCTGGTTCGGGCAACCGACGACTTCACCCGCCACGTGATCGTTCGGGCTGCTACAGGTCCCAGGGACGATCGGCCAGCAGCCAGCAGCCAGCAGCCAGCAGCCAGCAGCCAGCTCGGCTCGGCTCGGCTTCAGGCCCCGGTCATTCCCACCTCGCGGTAGATCTCCAGCAGGCGGTCGACGTGGCGTTCCCAGGTGAACTCGGCGGCGGCGCGCGCGCGGCCGGCGGCGGCGAGTTGGGCACGCCGATGGGGATGGTCGAGCAGTTCGGTCAGCACCGCCGCCAGCGCGGCGTCGTCGCCGGGCGGGAACAGCCGGCCGCAGGCGCCGTCGGCGAGCAGCCAACGCGGGCCGCCGACCTCGGCGGCGACCAGGCAGGTGCCGGCAGCCCAGGCTTCCAGGCAGGACAAGCCGAAGGGTTCATGGCGGCTGGGCAGGACACTGAGGTCCGCGGCGGCGGTGAGATCGGCCACCTCCTCCGGCGGCCGATTGCCGGCGATGATGAGCGTGCCGATGGCGTCGGCGCCCAGGCGGCGCAGCTCATCGGCGTAGCCCGGCGAGCTCTCGGCTCCGACCAGCGCCAGGTCGACCCCGGAACGCCCCAGGCGCGTCCACGCGCGCACCAGGGTGGCTTGATCCTTCTGACGGTCGAGGCGGGCGATGCAGGTGATCAACAGGCGGTCGCCGACGATGCCCAGCCGCTGCCGGCCACGCGCCCGATCGGCGGCGGCGAACGGCGCCGGATCGACGCCGCCGGGCAGGAAGCGCACGCGCTGCGCCGGCAGGCGCTGGCGGGCGACCGCGTACTCGTCGTGGCCGACGCAGATCACCGCGTCGACGTTGGCGAGCAGGTGGCGCGTGTCCCACCACCACGACAGCGCCCTGCCCCACTCCAGGCCGGCTCCACCGCGATCGCCGGCGGCGAGATCCGCGCGCTCGGCCGGCGGAATGACGAAGTGGCCGCCGTGCAACTGGAGGACGCAGGGCACGCCACGCCGGCGCGCCGCCCGCAGGCACTGGGCGCCGAGGCGGTTGCCGGTGTGGAGATGCACCAGCCCGACGCCCGGCGTGCGCGCCACCGCGCCGGCCACGCCCCACGACACCAGGTTGCCGCCCTTGCTGTCCCAGGCCGCGCGCCGCGCCGCGGACAGCGGCCAGGTCGGATAGCAATAGGGATGGCGTTCGACCGCGCAGCCCGCGACGGTTTCCGTCGCCGGCTCGCCGACGGCGCGGGTGGTGACGATGCGCGAGGCGACTCCCCGCCGACCGAGCACCGGCAGCACCTCCCGCAGCACGCGCTCGGTGCCGCCGTTCGCGGCAGCGGAGAAGCGGCGGGGGATGTGGAGGATGGTGCCGGCAACGACACCGGCTGCGCGATCAGCAGCAGTGGTCACTGCGACTCGGCGCCGATGCCAGTGACCGCCTGGTCGCGCTCACGCCGCCCGCTCCATCAACCCATACAGGTCGACGATGCACCTGGGCTGCGCGGTCGGATCGTTGGTGAGATACGACGCGTCCGAGTCCTCATGGTCGACCGAATACCCGTGCATGCCGGCCAGGGGCTTTTTGCCGAGGTGGCTGGGCACCAGCAGGACGCCGGGGTCGGCCAGGAAGAATTCGTCGCCGAAGCGGTTGTCGGGGAAGGCGCAGCGTTCCTTGGCCATGAAGTCACGGTCGAGGTGGCGCAGGCCGTCGACGCCGGACAGCACGTCGAGCACGGTGGCCCGCGTGGCCGGGTCGCGGAACCACAGGCGCACCATGGTCGAGTCGATGACGCAGTGGTAGTCGTGGTGCATGCGCAGACCGCTGCGGGCGAAGCGCGGGAAGAGGTCGACGTGGCGGCGCACGGTGCACATGCCGTGGTCGCTGAAGATGTGGAAGTTCACCTGATCGTGGTGGGCGCGGGCGATGGCGAGAACGGCGTCGATGTCGGTGCGGATCGGGCGCAGGCGGGCATCGAGATCGGGGGAATGGCGGGTGTGGTCATGCAGCCAGGCGTCGAGGGCGCCGTCGTACATGAGCAGGAAGGTGCAGGCGGGATCGGCGGCCGCGCGGCGCATCGCCGCCCAGTTCTCCGCCAAGGGCCGCTTCCAGTCCACCTTCCAGGCCATGGTGCCGCGCTGCTGGAGCACGTCGGCGATGTTGCCGCCGGTGTTCATGCCGCCAGGCGTGAAGATGTCGCGCGGCTCGCAGTGGCCGTACTGGTGCAGTTCGTCGATCGGCATCAGGTACATCTGGAAGTAGCCGTGGATGCCGTTGGCGCGGCCGACCAGCTTGGAGAGCTGGTGGCGGACGCGGCCGCGGTCGCGCAGTCCCGAGGGCAGCCACTGCAACCAGCCCGGGACCTTCAAACCGGTGCCCGGTCCGCGGTAGGTGAAGTACGACCAGTGCTGGTGCTGTTCGGGAAACCGCCCGGAGAGGATCGACGGCACGCACGCCGAACTGTAGCCGAGCACCGAACGCAGCGCGCGCACCGGCGCCAGATCGGCGATCACCGGCCGATCGCGCACCACGGCGGCACCCATGGCGTCGATGAAGAAGAAGATGGTGCAGGTGGACACGGTGGCCCACGGTCGTCGTGGCGGGCGGAGGGGCAACGACAACTCCCACGTGCCACGTCCGTCCGCTGGCCAGCAAGTCAGCAAGTCAGCAGGTCGTCTGGCACGAGCGCTGCTGGATGACAGGTCGGGCATTGCGTGATGACCCATCGACGACTCCCGCAACGCAGGACCCGCGTCGATCACTGCATCACCGCCGCCAGGCGCGGATTCGCGGGGTGCCCTTGCCCGTCAGCCACCCACTGCGGACCTTGGCCGCTCATGCGCATCGCCGCCATCCTGCCCTGCCTGCCTGAGCCGCGCGACGGCGGCGTGCAGCAGCGCTCGGCAGCGATGCTGGCCATGCTCGGCCGGCTCGGCCAGGTCGACGCCTGCTGTCTGATCGACCGGCCGCCGGTGGCGGGCGCCGTCGAACGCGTGCGCGCCATGGTGTCGCGCCTGCACGCGGTGGCGCCGACCATGCAGCCCTGGCAGCCGCTGACCGCGCAACTCGTGGACCGGCTGCCGCCCATCGTCCGCCACTTCTACGATCCGGTCATCGTCCCTGGCGTGCGCGCCTTCTTCAGCGGGACGCGCTACGATCTGGTCTACCTCGGCGACCTGGTTTCGCTGCCCTACGCCGAGGCGGCCGGCCTCGACCGTTTCGCCTGCTGGCTCGACCGCAACCGCGTCGACATCGAATACCAGCGCCAGCGTGACCTCAGCCTGGCGCCGGGCCAGACCCGGGCGCAGCGTCTCGGCGATCGCCTTCGGCGCGGTCTGACCGCCGCCTACGAACGCCGGGCGGCGATGGTCTGCGCCGGCGAGGTGGTGTGCGCGGAATCCGACGCCCACGCCCTGCGTGCCTGCGTCGGCGACGCGGTGGAGATCGCCGTGGTGGCCAATGGCGTCGCGCGCGGCGACTTCCCCGACCAGGGCGCCTTGCCCGATGAACCGGTGGCGCTGTTCGTCGGCGGGTTCTCGTACCTGCCCAATGCCGACGGCATCGGCTGGTTCCTCACTGCCTGCTGGCCGCAGGTGCGTGCACGCCGGCCCGATGCCCGCCTGGTGGTGGTGGGTCAGGGCCCCCCGGACTGGCTGCGCGCGCACGACGGTTGCGCTGGCGTCACCGTCACCGGACGGGTCGACAATCTGCTGCCGTGGTACGCCCGGGCGCGCGCCGTGGTGGTACCCATCCGCATCGGTGGTGGGACCCGGCTGAAGGTGGTCGAGGCGTGGTCGGTGGGGCGCCCCCTGGTGGGCACGACCATCGGGGTCGACGGCCTCGACGCCCGCCCTGGCGGCAACTGCCTGATCGCCGATACCCCGCCCGCCTTCGTCGATGCCACCTGCCGGCTGCTCACCGGCCCCGACGCCGATCGCCTGCGCCTGGGCGCCCTGGCCACCGGCGCGCGCTACGCCTGGGAGGCGGTCACCGCGCCGCTGGCAGCGGGGTGGCGACGGCGCTACGCCATGGCCGCCTGCGCGGACTCCGGGGTGCGGTGAAGCGAGCGGACGGGACGCTCTCGCGTCCGCTGCCGCGACAATGCCTTCGATTGCGGCGGAGTCGCGCTATGTCTCGCGGCGATGACCGGCGATCAGGCCCCTTCCTTCCCCACCGTCGACGTGCGCGGCCTGGCGATCACCGCCTGCCGTCTCGATGACGTGCGCGCGATCATCCAGGCCGCGATTGACGGACGCACGCCAGCACAGGCGCTGGCCACGGTCAATCTCGATTTCCTGCGCCTGGCCGACGGCTCACCCGACTTCCGCGCCGCGCTCCAGGGCTGTGGTCACCGCTTCGCCGACGGTTGGCCGGTGCTCGAACTCGCCCGCCTCGCCGGCACCACGCTGCCGGAACGCGTCACCGGTTCCGATCTCACGCCGCGCATCTGCGCCTGGGCCGGTGCGGCGGGGTGGCGCCTTGCATTCGTGGGGGCCGACGCGACGGTGCGCGACCGCCTCGCCGAACTGGTGCCGCGCACGTTCGGCGCCACCGTGGTCGGGCACTGGACGCCGATGTATTCGCCCACCGCCACCCGCGATGCTGCCCTGGCCGCCGAGATCCGTGCCCGCGGGGCCGATGTCGTGCTGGTCGCGCTGAGCGCGCCCAAGGGCGAGTTCTGGATGCGCGACAACCTCGCCGATTGCGGCGCCAAGGCCGCCATCGGCATCGGCGCCTCGCTCGATTTCCTGGCCGGCCGGGTGGCGCGGGCACCGCGCCTGGTGCAGCGCCTGCGCGGAGAGTTTTTGTGGCGGCTGCTGCGCGAACCGCGCCGTCTGGGCAGCCGCTATTGGAACGACTACTGGTTCTGGCGCCGCGCCCGTCGCGAAGCGGTCGCGGCCGGCGCCGCCGGGGAAGGATGCGCGCATGGATGAGCCCACCGAGCAGATTGCCGACGACGCGCTCGGCGCGCTCCGCGGCTGGTACGACCCGCGCCGCCTGCTGCACGCCCTGCCCGGCCACCTGCGCCTGTGGGCGCTGGCGCTGGGAGTGGTGCTCGGCGGTGTGGGCTTCGGCGTCGCCTGGCTGCGCTTCACCGACACCTGGACGCTGAGCGCCGCCCTGCGCCTGGTGCCGCCGGCACAGGCGCTCAACGTCGAGACCAACACCGCCGCCTACCAGGTGCCCGACTTCCGCCCTGAAGAGGTGCGCAGCTGGTTCCATCGCACCGCGGTCTACGAACGGCTGTTCGCCACCATGAAGCGACGCGACCTCACCGTCGACAAGCTCAGGGACCAGTTCGACATCACCTTCGAGCGCGACGCCCTGCTCTTCCGTGTGCAGTTCTCCGGCGCCTTCTCGGCCGAAGAGGCTGAACGCACGCTGGCGACGTTCTGCAACCTGGTGATCAGCGACGCGCGCAGCCAGGCGCGCGCCCGCACCGGCGCCGACGAGGACTACTTCCGCAAGGAGGTGGTCGCGGCGCGCACCCGCGCCGACACCGACAAGGCGGCGCTCGGCCGCTTCATCAAGGACAGCAACTGGATCGGCCTCGAACTCGACGTCGGCCAGCGCAAGGCGCGCCTCCAGGATCTCGACAACCGCATCCGCGACGCCGATCAGCGCCTGACCGGCATGCGCCGGCGCATGCAGGACATCCCGCCGCTGCGCGACCAGTTGCCGCAGGAACTGCCCGCCGGCCGCTCGCTGGTCGGCGGCGTGCGCACGCGTTCGGCCCTGGCCACCCGCGTCGAGACCCTGCGTGACGACGTGCGTCGCCTGGGCGCCATCTACACCGATCAGCATCCGCAGATGATCGCCGCCCGTGACGAACTCGCCCGGGCCAGCGCCGATCTGCTCACCGAGGCGCCGGCCGGATCAGCCGATCCGGCGGCGCCGCAGGGCGCCGACACCATGGTCCGCAACGTCCTGATCGACCACCTCAACCAGGAACTGGTCATGCTCCGCCTGCAGGAGCCGCAACTGGTCCAGGATCTCGCGGCGTTGCACAAGGAGCGCGACGAACTGCCGGCGCTGCCCGATCTGGCGGCGCTGTCGGCGCGCTTCCGCGATCTCGGCGCCGAGGCCGGCAAGTCCGACGCCCTGCTCCGCCGCCTGGAGACGCGCCTGTCCGAGATCGAGCTGGTGGCCGGCCAGTCCAGCAACCAGTTGCAGACCTCCGACGAGGCCAAAAAGGAATATGCCGAGCGCAGTCCGAAGTGGGTGAAGGTCCTGCTCGCCACCCTCGCCGGGCTGGCCCTGGGGCTTGGCGTCGGCTGCCTGGTGGCGGTGATCCAGGCGCTGCGCGACCCCTGCCTGCGCACCATCGTCGACTACCGCGTCGTGCTCCAGGCAAAGGAGGTCGAGGACACCCCGGCCGAGGCCAAGCTGCTGGCCGAACACCGCCGCTGGCTGCAGCGCATGGCCGAGTACATCACGGTGTCCTGCCGGCGTTCGCTGCTGGTGCCCAGCGCAGCGACGCGCGAGAGCGCGCTGATCGCCCGCGAGCTGGCCAACCAGGTCGCGCGCTCCGGCCTCAAGACCCTGCTCATCGCCGACGGCGGCCTGATCGGCGTCTCCGCCACCAAGGGCCTGAGCAACGTCATCGACCGCGAGGTGCATCCCGAACAGGCGGTGGTCGCGCTCGACGCCAATCTCTCGTGGCTGGCCATCGGCAACCTGCCACGGCTGCTCGATCAGGTCCCCTCGGGCGATGTCGAACGCCTGATCGGCGAACTGAACGGCCACTACGACGCGGTGATCGTCGCCCCACCCATGGGTGAGCTGGCGCTGATGCGCCGCTTCGCCCACCACCTCGACAGCCTGATCGTGGTCGCCGCGGCCCGCGGCGGTCTGCCGCGCACCAAGGCCGCCGAGATCATCGCGCTGGCACGGCCGGTGTCGCTGGTGCTGCGCACGCCATGAGCCGTAGCGGGCAGCGGTCAGCGGGCAGGGGTCGGGCGCGCCAGCGCGCCGTGCCGGTGGTGATGACGCTGATGGCGGCGCTGCTGGCCGTATTGGCCGGCTGCTGGCCGCCGTACACCCGGCTCGGGCCTGACGTCACCGCATCCGATGCGCCGGCGGCCCAGGACGAGGTCGCGGGCGAGCTCCGCTTCAAGCCGCCGGCGGACGTGCCCGCCGACCTCGCCACCACCTACCGCTTCGCGCACGGCGACGAGTTCAGCGTGCAGGTGCTGACGCCGGTCGCCCTGACCCAGCCGCTGGTCAAGGTCGACCCTGACGGCCAGTTCGCCTGCCTCGGCCTGCGCGGAGTGCCCGCGGTCGGGCGCACGGTCGCCGAGCTGCGCGTCGACCTCACCGCCCGCCTGGGCGAGCTCTACCGCCAGCCGGTGGTGTCGATCCAGCCGCTGCATGTGCTCGGCCACCGTTACTACGTGCTCGGCCAGGTCGCCGACCAGGGCGCCTTCCCGCTCGACCGCCCGCTCACCATCATCGACGCGGTGGCACGCGCGCGCGGCCTGCTCACCGGCGTGCAGAACAACATCACCATCGAGACCGTCGACTTCGAGCGCGCCTTCCTGATGCGCGGCCGGCGCTTCATCCCCATCGACTTCCAGGCCCTGGTCCAGGGCGGCGACCTGCGCTGGAACATCCATATCCACCCCGGCGACGTGCTGTCCTTCCCGAGCACGCTGTCCAGCGAGGTGTTCGTGCTCGGCGCCGTCGGCGCGCCCGGCGCGCAGCCGTTCAGCAGCGGGCTGACCATCACCAACCTGCTGGCACGCCGCGGCGGCCTGCTCGAACAGGCGCACCGCCATCAACTCGTCGTGGTGCGCGGCAACCTCGGCCATCCCCGCATCTTCACCGTCAACATCGACAAGGTGCTGGGCGGCCTGAGCAAGGACTTCCCGCTCCAGCCCGGCGACATCGTCTACATTCCCGACCGGCCCTTCCAATACGTGCGCCAACTCGCCCTGCTCGCCATCCGCACCTTCGTCGGCACCCTCGCCGGCAATGTCGCCGATGAACTGGCCAACGACGTCGGGCTGTTCAACTTCGATCTCAACCAGTAGGCCAGTAGGCCAGGAGCTCGGGGCTAGGGATCGGCGCAGCCGATCGTAAGAACCCACCGGCACGGTCGCCGCTTTCGCTCCGGCGGCGCCATCGCCCAGCCCTGACCTCTGACCTCTCGCCCCTGACGCCATGCCCCTCCCCGTCACCCTGCTTGCGACCATGGTCCAGGGCGGCCGCGGCGGCATCCACCGCTACGTCGCCGAGCTGGCGCGCTGCCTCGCCGTCGATCCCGGCATCGATCTGACCGTCGCCTGCCTGCGCGGCGACGAAGGGTTGTTCGCCGGCTTGCGGACGGCAACGCGGCGGCCGTGGCCGGGGGGCGGGCTGGGCGATTTCGCGCGCACGCTGTGGGCAGAGCGCGCGCCGGCCGGCGGCGTGCTGCATGCGCCGAGCTACCGCCGGATCCCGTGGACGCCGGGCGGAGCGTGCGTCGCCACCGTCCATGACCTCGCCCCGCTGCACCTGCCCGAGAAGTTCGGCCGCGCCCGCCAGCAGTTCCTCAAACGTGTGGTGCCCATCGGTCTGCGCCGCTGTACGCACCTGCTGACGGTCACCGAGCACACCAAGCGTGATCTGATCGACGCCTTCGCCATCCCGCCCGAGCGCATCACCGTCACCGCCAACGGCATCGACCACGCACGCTTCCGCCCCAGCGACCGCGACGCGGCGCTGGCCAACGTGCGCCGTTGGCAGCCGACCCTGCGCGACGACTACGTGCTCTACACCGCGCGCATCGAACACCCCGGCAAGGGCCACGTGCCGCTGCTCGACGCCTGGGCCATCCTGCGTGGCCGCCACCGCGACCTGCCGCAACTGGTCTTCGCCGGCGCCGCCGTTGAACGCGCCGACGAGGTCTTCGCTCATGCCCGGTGGCTCGGCATCGACGTGCTGGTCACCGGCTTCGCCGACGACGCCGTGCTGCCCGATCTCTACCGCGCCTGCCGCCTGTTCGTCTTCCCCAGTCTGTACGAGGGCTTCGGCCTGCCGCCGATCGAAGCCATGGCCTGCGGCGCGCCGGTGGCGTCGAGCCGCTGCGCCGCCCTCGCCGAGACCGCCGGCCCTGCCGCCGAACTGGATCCCACCAGCCCCGAGCAGATGGCCGACGTCATCGGCCGCCTGCTCGATGATGCCGGTGCGCGCGCGGCGCTGGTCAGTGCCGGACGGGAGTGGGCCGCACGCTTCACCTGGGAAGCCACCGCGACTGCGACCGCCGCGGTCTACCGCCAGGCGCTGGCGGGATGAGCCTCCTGCGCGGCATCCTGCTCGGCACCGCCACCAACTACCTCAAGGTGGTCAGCCGGGCGGTGTGCGGACTGATCGCATTCCGTCTGCTGCGCGGAACCCTCGGCGACGCCGATTTCGGCTTCTGGGTGCTCCTGTGGTCGACCTTCGGTTTCATGGTGCTGGTCGATTTCGGCTTCGGCTACGCGGTCGGCAAGGTGGTGGCGCGGGCGGCCGGCGACCCCACGCCCGAGGCGCGACGAGCGGTCCGCGCGGTGGTCGCCAGCGTGTTCTGGGTCAATGCCGCGCTGACCCTGGTGGTGGCGCTGGTCTGCGTCCTCGGCGGCGACCGCCTGCTCGCCTACCTGTTCACGCAGAGCGGCATCGTCGATCCGGCCCAGCGCGCCACCCTGAGTGTGGTCGCGCTGGTCTTCGTCGTCGGCATGCTCGCCAGCTATCCCTTCGGGCTGTTCCGCGAGGTGCTGCGCGCGCGCCACCGCCTGCACTTCGCCAACCTCGTCGACACCCTCGGCAGCATCGTCCAGACCGCCCTGGTCGCCTGGGGCTGCCACGCCGGCTGGACGCTGCACGGCTTCATGGTCGCCGGCATCGCCACCACCCTGGTGCCCATCCTGGTCATCGCCGGTCTGGCCATGCGCGACGCCGACCTGCGCCCCGACCCGCGCCGCTTCAGCCCACGCGATCTCGCCAGCATCGGCGCCTTCAGCCTGTACGCGTACCTCACCACGCTGTGCAGCCAGGTGACCAGCCGCTGCGACGCGCTGCTCATCGCCCACCTGCACTCGTTGCCGGCGGTGGCCTGGTACGCCTCGGGACAGAAACTCGCCGAGACCTACAGCCTGCTCGCCCAGCAGATGCAGGGCATGCTCGCCGCGACCTCGGCCCATCTCGACGCCGCCGCCCGCGACCAGGCCGCCCGCGGCGAGGCCCTGCGCCGCCTGCTGCTGGTCAGCCAGCGCTGGGCGGTGCTGCTCGGCGCCTCGTTGATCGTGCCACTGCTGATCGACATCGACGGCGCCCTGCGCGTGCTCAACGGCGACGCTTCGCTGATCCAGGCCTCGGCGACGGTGGCCTGGCTGCTGCTGACCGCCACCGCCTGCGCCGTCGCCGGTTCATCGTGCGGCAAGGAATTGCTGATGATGACCGGCCACCACCGCGCGGTGTTCGTATTCAGCCTGATCGAGGCGATCGCCAAGCTGACGCTGGCGACCTGGCTGCTGGTCCGCTGGCACAGCATCGTCGGAGCCGCCCTGGGCTCGCTGCTGCCCGCCCTGGTCATCCACCTCATCGCCGTCCCCTGGTACACCCGCCGGGTCTTCGCCCTGCGCTGGCGTGACTTGTTCGCCGCCGCCGGTCGCGGCCTGGCCGGTTCTGTGGGCGCCATCGCCGCCGGCCTGGCCTGGGCGGCCTGGCGGCCGCTGACGCATCCGACCGCGGATTTCCTCGGCGGCTGCGCAGTGGTGGCGGTGGCCATGCTGCCGGGCTGGTGGTGGCTGGGGATGGTCGAGAGCGAACGGGCGCACGTGCGCGGCTGGGGTCAGCGCCTGGCCAGGCGATCGCGCTGACGCCGACGGCAGACGCGGCAGGTCAGCGGGGCGCAGCGAAGGGGTCGCACCAGCGCCACGTGCACCAGCCCCAGAGGTGAGCGCAATGCTTGGCGAAATTGTCGCGCGCCGTGCGGCTGATCCCGAGTGTCGCAGCCACACGCACGGCGGCGACGAAGACGCCGAGCAGCGATGCGCGCACGCCCAGCCAGCGCATCGGCAGACCGAAGCGCCGACCGACCGCCAGCACGGCGCGCAGCCTCGCGGCGTGCGGCGGACGCTCGCGATTCAGGTAGCGATAGGGTTCGGTCGGCATGGCGACATGCTGGTTGGCGCGCAACTGTTCGAGCGCCCAGGTGTAGTCCTCGGCGGCGACCGCGAGGCGCTCGTCGAACGGTATGCGCTCCCAGCGGTTCCGGCGCAGCATGCCCAGGCTGTTGGAAAAGCAGGAGCAGTAGGTGAGGCCGCGCGCGCAGGCCACCGCCCAATCGATCCGCTCCGGAAAATGTTCGAAACCCGGCGGCCGGGCGCTGACGCCGGCGCAGGTCGGATCGTCCATGGCGCTCACGTAGCGCGCAACCGTGCCGGGATCGCTGAGCACGCTGTGCGCGCTGAGCACCAGCACCAGGTCGGTCGGGCAGGCGGCGATGCCGGCGTTGAGCACGCGGCTGACGTGATACGGCTGCGTCCAGTCGATGATGCGCGCACCCCGTCGTTCGAGCAGCGCGCGCGAACCGTCGCGGCTGCCGGTATCGACGCCGATGAGCAGATCGGGGCGACGGCTCTGCGCGAACAGCGCGTCGAGCACCGCCGGCAGGGTCGCGGCCGAATCGCGGAAACGCATGACCACGCCGACGCTGGCCACGGCGCTCACGCCGGCTCGGGATGGCTGGGGAAATGCCGTTTGAGCTTCAGGAAGTGCCGCTCGACCAGGTGCCAGACCGCCCACGCCAGCGCCATCGTGACGGCGATGGTGACCAGGATGAAGAGCGGCAGCCAGGCGATGCCATCGCCCAGGGTCGACGACAGCCACCGCCGCCAGCCGACGCCGGCCCAGTGCATCACCGGCAAGTGGATGATGTAGGCGCCATAGCTGTAGAAGCCGAACCAGCGCAGCGGCCGCCAGGACAGCGCCCGCACCACGGCATGGTCTGCAGGCAGACGCACGGCGAGCAGCACCAGCGCGGCACCGGCGATCGCCAGCAGGGAGTAGCCGGGCGCCACCGACCAGCCGGTGAAGTAGCGCTGACGGATGAGCAGGGCGCCCACGCCGGCGCCGGACACCGCCAGAGCGATGAGCGCGGCGCGTACCAGCGTCGCGGCGGGAACCTGCGAACGCACCAGCACCGCCACCAGCCCACCGAGCGCCAGCGCATCGGCACGGGTGATGGTGGCGACATGGATGGCGACCCAGGGCGTGCCGCGGACGTGCAGCCAGGCGCGCAGCAGGGGACAGGCGACGATCACCGCCAGCACCACTGCCACGAACAGCTTGCGCGGCAGCAGCACCAACAGGGGCCAAGCCAGGTAGAACTGCTCCTCCACCGCCAGCGTCCAGAAATGGCCGATCGGCACCGGTCCATCGATCCATTGTCCGGCGCCGACGATCAGCCAGTTCTGCACATGCAGCCAGAACATCCATTGCTCACGGCGCAAGCGCGCGAAGTCAGGATCGTCGATGCCGAGCAGCCAGCCGCAGACGACGAAGGCGATGATCAGGGCGAGGTAGTAGATGGGCAGGATGCGCAGGGCGCGGCGGGCGTAGAAATTTTTGAAGTAGCCGGCGCTGCCGCGGGCGTCGAGCAGGATGCCGGTGATCAGGAAGCCGCTCAGCACGAAGAACAGGTCGACGCCGATCCAGCCCGTGTTCAGCAGGTTGCGGCTCCACCAGCCCAGGCGTCCGACCGCCAGCGCCGGGCCGTTCTCGACGCAGTGCACCAGGAAGACCGCGATCACCGCCAGCCCACGCAGGCCATCGAGAGCCCCGATCCGTGGCGCGGCAAGCTCGGCGCGGCCGTTCATGTCCGCCTCGATTCGTGCCGTTCGAGCACCACCCGCTGCCCGTGCGACGCATCACCGTCGGCAGCGGCACGCCGACGGTGGCCGTGACGCTGGCCACGCCAGTACGCCCACTGGCCGACCGCCCGTCGGGGGGTGGCCATCAGCGCGCCACCGGCATCGCCGGAGCGCAGGCACCACCACGCGTCGCGCGCCACCGCCGCCGCCGCGCGCACGGCGCCGCGCAGCAGGCCGATGCGCCGCTGGGGATGGATGAAAGCGTCGGCCTCGCCTTCGATGAACTGGCGACCGTAGAGCTGGCGCAACGTGTAGTTGTGGCTGTGCATGACGATGGCGTCAGCGATATAGCGCACCTGGTGGCCGGCGCCGCGCGCCCAGTGCCCCCATTCCACGTCCTCGGAGCCCCAAGCGGCGCGGTAGAAGGACCGCTGCGTCCAGATCGAACGGCGCATGGCGGCGAGCACCAGCGAGAGCGGCAGCCAGGACGGTGCCGCGCCAGTGGCGGGAAAGCTGGCGGCATAGTCGCGGCGCACCCAGCCATGCGCCTCCGGCCTCGGCAACTGGCGGCCGAAGGCGGCCTGGACCTGGACGTCGTCGAAGGCGGCGACCAGGCGCGACAGCGTGTGCGGCGACAACGCCACGCAGTCGGAGTTCCAGAACACCACCAGGTCGTGACTGGTGGCGGCGATGGCGTCGTTGAGCACCGGGCCGGGGTAGTAGCTCTGCGGCGGGATGCTGATCAGGCGGTGCGGATAGGCGCGTACCAGATCGAGGGTGCGGTCGGTCGAACCCGAATCGACCACCACCAGGTCGTAGTCGCGGAAATCCTGGCTGGCCAGCGATGCCAGCGCCTGGCCGATCACCCAATCCGAGTTCTTCGCGCGCATGATCACCGCGACACTGCCCATCAGCTCTCCAGGTCGAGATCGAGATCGAGACGGCGCACGGTGTGGGCGAAGTTGACGTCACCGCCGTCGCGCCAGCGCCGCAGGTAGGCGCGACGCAGCGCGGCCGGGTCGTCGCCGCTGGCACCGAGCGCAGCGCGTGCCATGGCGCGCAGGCTGGCGTCCATGCTTCCGTACGCCACCACCGGAAAGGTCAGGTCGAGCACGCCGCGGCGGCCGAGCACGCGCCAGCCCAGCCGGGCGACCGCCCCGGCGCCAGGCAGTGGACAGGGCGGGCTGCGCAGCACATCGCGACCGCGCCGGGCCCAGCCGCGCAGCGAGCCGGGCGAGGTGGTCAGGGCGCACCGGCACATCAGCCGCGGGTGCTCGGGCCAGGTGAGGTCGGCGACGCCGAGCCGGTGCGCTTCGACGACACGGTGCACCCCTTCGAGGGTGACGCGCACCTCGGCGCACCACGCCGCCAAGTCGCGATCCCAATGCGCGGCATAGTCGGGTCGGAAACGGAAGTCGGCGGCCTGGTCGTAGAGCGCACGCATCCCGACAGCGGCCGCGGACAGAGCCCGCATGCGCTGCTGGCGTTCGACGTAGCTCCAGTGGTAAAGGCCATGCGCGAAGAGCAGCGCGTCGCCGTAGCCGATCACCGCCTTCATCACGTGCTTGATGACGTGGGTGCGCTGGACGCTGCCCAGCTGTGCCGGCTGTGCGGGCCGCACCGCCGCCGTGCCGGCGTCGCTGGGCTGCTGATGGTCGCTGTGGGCTGCGCCCTTCGCCGCCCCCTCGGCAGCACGCTGGCCGGATTCCAGGATCAGGTCGTTGATCACCAGCAACGTGCCGCGGTTGACCACCAGGCTGGCGATGTCGGCGGGGACGATGCGTTCGGCAGTGAAGCGCGAAAGACCGGGCAGGAAGGCCGCATCACCGAGCACGGTCTTGTGGCCGAACCGCACGTCGTACCAGATCACCAGGCAGCTCGACCAGCGCAGCGTGCGTTCATCGACGGCGGTCACGTCGCAGCCGAGGCCGGCAGCCTCGACGATGGGCTGGATGCGTGCGTCGAGCGCGGCCTTGATCGCCTGCCGGCGCGCCAGCGGCAGGTTCTCGGTCACCACCAGGAAGTCGAAATTGTTGTGCGGACGCTCCTGGCCGTCGACCACCAGCACGCCGCCCTCGCCACGGCCGAAGCCGCCGATCATCGCCACGCAGCGGAACTCGCCGGGCATCAGCACGCTGGCGAACACCGCGACCAGGCGGCCGACCAGGGCGGTGGTGGCGGCCTCGACCGCTTCACCGCCGCGGGCGGTGAAGCGCCCCCAAGGCGCGGCCGGATCGGCCAGTGCGGTGTTCACGAGCGCCCCGGCACGGACGCCGCCGGTGCAACGCCCGCAGCGACGACGGCGGCGCCGAGCGCCAGCAGACGGTCGACGTGATGCTCGGGCTGGAAACGCTCGTGATAGGCCGCCAGGCCGGCGGCGCCGAGGCGGGCGGCGAGGGCGCCGTCGCCGAGCACGCGGGTCAGCGCGGCAGCCAGCGCCGGTACATCGTCGGGCGGCACCGCCAGGCCGGTGCGTTCATGATCGAGCCACTCGCCGGTGCCGCCGACGCGGGTGGCCACCACCGGCGCCCCATGCGCGAAGGCCTCGACGCCGACCAGACCAAACGTCTCGGGATAACGGCTGGGCACCACCACCGCGCTGGCGCGCCGGTACCATCCCGCCAGTGCGTCGCGATCGAGCCGACCAAGGAACTGCACGCGATCGGCCACGCCCAGGCGCGCCGCCAGATCGCGCAAGCCGCCTTCCTGGGCGCCGGTGCCGGCAACCGCCAACCGTGCCCCCGCCGGCAGCGCACGCAGCACGGTGTCGAGCGCCTTGCCGCGGATGAGCTGACCGACGAAGAGCAGCAGACCGCGCTCGCGCGCCACCGGCGCCGCCGGTTCAGGTGGCGTGGCGAAGAGCGGGATGGCATGCACCCGCGCCGGGTCGAAGCCGTGCGCGATGAGATGGTCGGCCATGAAGCGCGACCCGACCACGGCACCGGCCAGGGCACGGTTCTCGGCCTGCTCGGCGCGCAGCCGGCCGAGCCGGCTCAGCCGCAGGCCGGGGAAACCCGGCGCGCGGTTGATGAAACCAAGGCACGGATAGCAGCGCCAGCCGATGGTGCGTTCGCAGGTGCGACGGCGGACGCCGGTGATCTTGTGCCGACGCAGGCAAAAGAGGTCGTAGTCGTGGTAGAAGCGCAGCGTCGGCACGCGCAGGCCGGCCAGGGTGCGCACCAGCGAGCGCTCCGTCCAGCGCTGCACGTAGATCAGATCCGGTGCGATCTCCTCGACCTGGCGGGTGAGGTCGACGAGTGGGAACGAACCGGCGAAGGCGGCATGGAACGCCGGCTCGCCGGCACCGGCGACATCGTAGAGCAGATGCGACTGGTGACCGCGCGCCGCCGCCAGCGTGGCGGTGTCGAGCAGGTAACGCTCGGCGCCACCAACCACGGCGGCGTGCTGATTGATCCACAGGATGCGCATGGGTCGGTGGCGCAGCGTTGCGGCAACGAGCGATGCGGCAAGCTCGCGTCGCACTGGGAGGCTGCCGCAGGTCGCCCGCGGACCGTCGACGTCACCTCGCGTTCGATGAACCGGGCGTCCTTGACGTCGCGGTCCGACCGCCCTACGGCTTGAGCAGGTCCTGGTAGACCTGATCGGCGAAACGTCCGGCGAAGATCGTGGTGAAAGAGGTGGTCACCGCATCGTAGAGGAACCACGGGTTCTCGGAGGTGCGGCCGGGCAGGTAGACGATGTCGCGCGGTTCGAGGGCGACGTCGGGAGCGCGGCCGGAGAGGATGGCGCGCACGTCGACCAGGCCGGCACGCGGCCGGCTGGTCGAGCCGCGCACGATCACCGCGCGATCGATGTAGGCGTCCTTGGTATAGCCACCGGCGCTGGCGATGGCGCGGACGATGGTGATACCCTCCTTGAAGGACACCGCCTGTGGCGCATTGACGGCGCCGAGCACCGTGATTTCGCGGCTCTGACCCGACGGCACGTAGAGATAGTCGCCGGGGTGGACCAGGAGATTCCAGGTGGTGTCCCCGCGGCGCACCAGCGCCGCCAGGTCGAGCGGCAGCACCTCGCTGCCGCGCACGTACAGCGCCCCGGTGAGATCGGCGACCTCCTCGGTGTTGTTGGTCGACAGTCCGCCGGCCAGGCCCTTGGCGGCGGCGAAGAGATCGAGCACGCGCTCGCCGCCTTGCAACGGCACCGGACCCGGCGCGCCGACGCGGCCGAGCACGATGGCCTGCCGGCTGACCACCGCGCGCAACGTCGCCGCCAAGCGCGGCTGGCGGTACCACATGCGCAATTGTTCTTCGACCGCGGTCAGGGCGGCATCGAAAGTCATGCCGGCCGCGCGCACGCCGGCGGTGGGACCGAAATAGAGCATGCCATCAACGCCGACCGCACAGGTCTCGATGGTGGCAGGCTGGCCGACCACGCTGAGTTCAAGGACATCGCCAGCGCCGAGTACCAGCGGTGGCGGGGCGACGTCGGCCGGCGGCTTGCGTTCCAGGTCGCGCAGAACGGCCGGCGCCAGCGCCTTCTCGTGCGCCGCGACCCGGTCGGTGTAGCCGAAGCAGCCGGACAGGGCCATGAGCACGATCAGTGCGAGCGCGATCAGGGAAACCAGGCGATGCCGCACGCGACCCCTCCGCGGCGCGGAGCATGCCGGGCCCGCGGACGGCGGCAATGTCGGGACCGCGGCGCCGCGCTGGCGGCTGGCGGATGGCGGATGGCGGCTGGCGGATTGCCTGGTGGTGACGCGCCCCGCGACCCCTGCCGCAGGCGGGGATCATCCGCCGCCGTGCTTCCCTCCGCCCGGGGCACCATCACGTCCGTTTGCGCAGCCTTCCGGCATCCTGGGCACGGCGCAGCAGCGCGTCGATCTCGTCGATGTAGCGGTCGAGCGTGAAGCGCTCCTCGACCATCCGCCGGCCGGCGGCGGCCAGGCGCATGGCCAAGGCACCATCGCCGGCCAGGCGTTGCAGTTGACCGGCCAGCGCGGCGGCATCGCCGACCGGGAACGTCAGGCAGTTCTCGCCATCGACCAGGCATTCGCCCTGGCCGCCGCTGGTGGTGCTGATCACCGGCAGGCCGGAGGCCATGGCTTCGAGGAAGGTCAGTCCGAAGCCCTCGGCGACCACCGACGGGAAGATGAACACGTCGTGCGCGCGGTAGACCGCTGCCAACGCCTCGCCAGTGATCCGACCGGGAAAATCCACGACCATGCCCGCCGGCACCAGGCTGCGCAGACGCTGGAGATAGCCGGCGGGACCGTCGCCGACGATGCTCAACGTGCACCAACCCGGTCCATGTCGCGCCGCCAAGAGCGCAGCCGCCTCGATCAGGTGGTGGACGCCTTTGAAATCGTGGAGCTGGCCGACGTAGAGCACGTGCAGCGGCGTGCGCAGGGCGCCCGGATCGCTTTTGCACGGAAAGCGCTCGATCGGGATGCCCTGGTAGATGACCGCGCTGCCGGCGATGGGCACGCCGGCAGCGACCAGATGATCGCGGGTGCAGCGGCTGATGCAGGTGGTGGTGGCGAGCGCCAGCCCGAACAGGGTGGTGCCGCGACCAACGGTGCGATCGAGCAGGCAGCGCACCAGCGTACGCAGGCGCGGGCGCCACTGCCGCGCGACGTAGCCGGCGAAGTTCTCATCGTTGAACGTGTAGACCAGGCACCGACCGCTGGTCTGCGCGGCATGCGCCGGACCAGCGGTGATGCGCAACTGGCTCCACAGGAAGATCAGATCGGGCGCGGCGGCGGCGATGGCGTTGACGGTGGCAGCGCGGTTGGCGCGGGTGACCCGCAGGCGATCGCCATAGGCATGCTGGGGCGGACGCGCGAAATCGGGCAGCACGGTCAGCACGCGGCGGATCTGGACGCCATCGACCTGGTCGGGGCCGGCACCGCCATGCACCGAGGTGAGCACCTCGACGACGTGGCCGCGCGCGCTCAGGCCACGCACCACCTGGGCGCAGAGCAGTTCGTAGCCACCGAGGAAGTGCGGGGGATAGAGATTGGTGATGATCAGGATGCGCATCGGTGCACAGCGCAGGAAAGGGTGGACGCAGGCGATGCCGGACAAGCCTGGGCCGGCCCGCGGCCGCGGGCCGACGACGCACACCGCCGGCGGCCAGGTGGGGACCCCCTGCGCAGGACCGCAGCGGGCGTGGGGTCATGGCGCCGGCGCAGTCCAGGCGGGATGCGGTGCTTTTCCCGGACGGGACCCCCCGCAGGCTGCTGCAAAAGCTGAAGCATCGTGTTTTCGTGCAAAATAGGCGCACCAGCGCCGCGCGAAAATGCGCTGCGACGAGCAGGATGCTGTTCTTCAGCAGCCTGCTAGCGTCAGCCGCGATGTTCACGGTTGCCGGCGACCGGTCCGGGCCAACGCCGGACTGCATCGTCCTCTCACCCCATCTCGACGACGCCGCGCTGAGTTGCGGCGGGGGCATCGCTGCCGCGACCGCCGGTGGACGGACCTGCCTGGTGGTCACGGTGTGCGCTGGCATTCCGCCGGCCGGCTTCCCGTTCGACGCTGGCGCGCGCGACCTGCACCGGCGCTGGGGCCTGTCCGACGCCGACGCGGTGCAGCGGCGCCGCGACGAGGACGCCACCGCGCTGACCGTGCTCGCCGCCGATGGCCGGTGGCTGGATGTCCTCGACGGCCAGTACCGGCGCAGCGATCCGCGGCGCCCGTTGCGGGTGCGTTGGCACCAGCGTTGGCAGCGCCTGGGCCGCGCCTTGGGCCGGACGCCACGTCCAGCCCGCGAACCCGGCATCGTCACGGCGATGGTCGCGGCGCTGCGCCCGCTGGCGCAGCAGTGGCCGCACGCGGACTGGTGGGTGCCACTGGGGGTCGGCGGGCATGGCGACCATCGCGCCGTACACGACGCCGCGCTCGCGCTGCGCCTGCCGCAGCTGCGCTGCTACGAGGACTATCCCTATGTGGCCGTGCCCGGCGCCCTGGCCGCACGCCTCGCCGAGATCGGCCCGGGCTGGCGGCCTGAGCTGCTGCCCATCGCCACCACCCTCGACCGCAAGATCGTTGCCATTGCCGCCTACACCAGCCAGGTGCCCAGCCTGTTCGCCGGTGGTGCCACCGACATGCCGGCGGCCGTCGCCGCCTATGCTGCCGGCCTCGATCCAGCGCGCGGCGCCTGTGAGCGGCTGTGGCGGCCGTACTGAGCGGCGGTCAAGTCCAGAATGGCCGGGCGGCGCGTTCGGCAGGCAGGTCGCGGTGGAACACCGGCGCCGGCTCGGGCGCGGCGACCGGCAGCGCGGGAACCACAGCGGGCTGGGCGGCGAGCGGCTGGGCGGCGAGCGGCTGGGTGACGACCTGGCGAAGGCTGCGCGTCGACTTCCACGGGATGGCCACCAGCGCCGCCGACCAGGCAAACCACAGGTAGCTGTTGGAGAAGTAGAACAGCGTGTGCTCAATGGTGCTCTGCGCGTAGTTGGCGGCCAACGACCAGAAGATGCCAATGGCCAGGGCGCGCGGCAGCGGGTCGCGATTGCCCAGCGCCTTGATCGCTGCCAGGATCAGCGTCCCGGCCATGATCAGGATGAGCGAGACGAAGCCGACCAGGCCGGTCTCGGAACGCACCTGTCCGTACAGGCTTTCGACCACGCCGCGGTCGCCGCCCTTGGGACCGACACGGTGGCCGCGTTCGCGCAGGAGGATGTCGTTGATCTGCGCGTAACGTTCCTGGTGGACGGCCAGGGCATAGTTGTTGACCCCGATACCGGTCACCGGGTGGTCCTCGTACATGGCGGCTGCGACTAGGTTCATCACCTCGCGGGTGCGCGCGGACTGCTCGATGCCCTTCTGGGTGAACCGCTGGTAGATCCCCGGACCGAAGACCACCAGCGCCACCAGTCCGCCGGCGGCGAGGGCGGCAGTGATCTTGAGCTTCCAGACGTCGGGGCGCAGCAGCAGGCAGGTGGCGGTCACGGCGGCGAGCACAGCGACCAGGTTGACCAGGCTGGCACGCGACAGCCCGGCGATCACGGAATGAAGACAGCAGGCCAGAGCCAGTGCCAGCGGCAGGATCAGCTTCGGCCGCACCGCGCGCAGCAGCAGCGCGGCCATGAGCACGGCACCGACCAGCACCACGTACATGCCCATGTCGTTCTGGTGGTAGAAGGCGCCGGGGGTCTGGTGGATGCCGAGCTGGTATTTCTGGCGCAGGACGAGGAACTCGTTCCAAAAGACCGTCAGCATCAATCCGCAGAGCACCGCCTCGAGATCGGCGCGTGTGCGCAGGATCACTGCCAGCGTGAGGAAGACCAGGAAGCCGCGCCCCTGGCGCAGCAGGAAGAAGCCGCAGAACTCGCCGTCAGTGGCATGGATCAGCGACAGCGCCTGCGCGGCCAAGCGCAGTACCCACAGGCCGGCGAGCAGGCTGACCCAGCCACCCAGCCGGCCACCCCGGCGGATGTGGGTGACCAGCAGGCCGAGGGCGATGAAATCGGTCCAGCAGATCTCCCATCCCCGCACGTTGGCGCGCGAATCGAACTGGAAGCCGAAGGTGACGATGGGCTGCCAGAGGAAGCTGAGCATCAGCAGCGCGATGCCCAGCCGGTACCACTCCGCCCGCCGGCCGGTCAACCACGCGGTCATGGCGATGCAGCCGCTGGCGGCGGCGAGCACGAAGGCGAATTTGGCCAGGGTCAGGATCACCGCTGGTTCCCGTCCCGGCGCAGCAGCTCGCGCACCACGCGCACGGTCAACGGCAGCAGCACGACCAGCAGGATGACATAGGGGAAGGCAGCGCGCATGTCAGAGTCCGCCCAGGCCGGGCAGGTCGGCAAACAGACGATCCCAGCGCGGACTGCGCAGCGACAACGGGCTGACGATGACCAGCACCGGCTCGGCACCACCGGCGCCCAGCGTCAACCGCCGCCAGGTCGCCTGTCCCCAGTAATGCAGGGGTGAGGCGTGGCGGACGACGCCATCGCTGAACCAGTACATCAGTTCGATGGACAGGCCGTCCTTGGCGATGGTGACCAGATCAGCGCTGCCGCCCGGCACGGCGATGGCGCGGCGGCCGCTGACCTGCCAGCCGGCGCCGAGCTTGCAGTACAGCGGGTCGTGCACGGCGTGGCGGTTGCGGGTGCCGTCGATGACCATCAGTTCGAGCGGACGGCCGTCGACCAGGTAGCGGCGCTTGATCGCCTGCGCGGATCCGAAGATGGTCGCCTCGGCCGCCGCCAGCGGCTGGTCGCGGCCGCTGAAGCCCGGTCCGTTCAGAGGCAGGCGACGGACGCGGTCCTGGGCGTCGGGCAGTTCGACGAAGCGCCACAGCACCACCAGCGCGATGGTGGCGACCAGGCTGGCCCAGAGCAGGCCGCGCCAGCGCCGACTGCCAGGCGCCACCGCCACCGCGACTGGTGCTGCGACCACCGGCATGACCAGCGTCCTACGTCGCCAGGTGATGATCGCCATGGGCAGCACTGCGGCGACCGCGGCGGTCAGGCGGAAACCCAGCGCCCAGGCGATCGGCAGATCGATGCGGTGGAGGATGAGCACGCCGGTGGCCGGCCACCAGGCACCGGCGCCAGCCACCCACCAGAGCCACCATGGCCACCACGGCTGCCAGGGCAGCAGAGCAGCGATGCTCAGCGTCAGGCCGAGGTGGCAGAGCGGGTTGTTGTCGCCAAGCGCGCCGGCCAGGGCGATGGCGAGGCCGGCGAACGACGCCCACACCGCCGACGGCCGGTGCTGATCGCGGCAGCGCAGGTGCAGCACCAGGGGCACCAGCCAGACCAGCGCCGCCAGCCATCCCCAGCGGTCAAAGGGCGAGACCTCCCAGAGCCAGGCCTTCAGCAGACTGCCGCCAAGCACGGCGGTGACGGCGACGACGGCGAGCTGGGCAGGCAGCGTCCAGCGGTCTTCGGTGGACGACGGCGGCACGGTCGCTCCGGCAACCGGCAGGTCGGCAACCGTGGCCAGTGGCGTCGACGCGATCACGGCGTCGGAGGCACCGAGCGCGGCTGGCGCGACTGAAGTGGACGGCGCTGACGGCGCTGACGGCGCGTTCGCCGAGCGCGGACGCAGCAGCGGCAGCAGCAGGAAGCACAGCACGACCATGAGCAGCAGCACCGCCAGGCCGCCGACATCGTGGAAGGCGCCCATCGCGAAGCGCTCGCTGACCACGATGATCGCGGCGCTGAGCATGATGATGCGCAGCGTATTGGCGATCCAGGCAGTGATGACCAGGATGGGCAGCGCCCACCAGTAACGCGCCGTGCGGCCAAGCACGCCGTAGGCGACGAAGGTGCCGCAGACCAGCAGGGCTTGCAGGGTGTTGAGTCCGGAGCACGCCGCTGCCACTTCCACCCGCTGGCCATCGATGATCAGACCGGTGCCCTGCTGGCGGACATCGAAGCCGAGCAGCGCGAAGGTGCCGGCGGTCACCCAGGCACCGCTCAGGCGGAACAGCCAGCCCAGTCCCTCGCCATCGACGATGATCCACGGGAATGCGAGCATCGGCAGCACCAGCAGCCGGCGGATCGCCGGCACACGCTCGGCCGCCAGTCGCGGCTCCAGCCATTCCCACAGCGCCAGCGTCCATCCCGCCGCCATCAGCACGATCAATCCGCTCGGCTCACCAGCGACGATCAACCCCACCGCCAGCGCGTAGACCCACAGTCGCGGCGGACGTCGCGGCGGCAGCAGTGTCCACGGGCGGCCGAGCAGGACGAACAGCGGCAGCGCCACGAACAGCGGCAGGCAGTCGGCGGCCTGGGCCATCCAGCCGCGCTCGGCCAGCCATATCAGCGGCGCCAGCAGGGCGAGAAGCACCGGAACGACCGCCGCTGCGCTCACGGTTGCTTGGCGCCGCCACCACCTCCGCCCGTCTCCATGACCTTCAACTGATCCATGGCGGCGAGCAGTTGGGGATTGTCGGGCTGGGCCTCAAGCAGGAGGTCGGCCAACCGCCGTGCCTCCTTGGCGTCCTTCCGGGTGCGCGCGCGCACGAGTTGGAAGGCGATGCCATCGAGCGACACCGGCCCGAGTTCCTGGTAGATGCGCTCGGCGGTGGCGAGGTCCTCGCGACCGAGGGCAGCCTTGGCGAGCAGTTCCTTGCCGGCCGGCGACGCCGCCAGCCTGGCCTGTGCCTGCACGGTGGCTTCGGCTTCCGCCCAGCGCTTGGCGCCAATATGCACACCCGCCAGGAGCTGCGCCGCCGTGCTGCCGACCTCGCCAGGATCGCGGGCCAATTCGGCCAGGACGGGGAGGGCCGTGGATTTTCCGTCGAAGACATCGATTTCGGCGACGACCAGACGCAGGGCGGGCCGATCCGGCTGGGCCAGCGCCCACGCGCGCGCAGCGGCCGCGCCACGGAGCCGGTGTTGCAGGGCGGCGAGGTCGTTGACGCACCAGTCGGGCGCTTCGATGGACAGCGGTTCTGCTGGCAGCAGCAGCAGGGCCGCCTCGTTCCAGCCCACGGCGGCGCACAACGCAGCGAAGGCGTAGGGTCCCTTGGCCAGTGCCACCAGTCGCGCCTGGGCGACCGCATCGAGGCCGCCACTGGCGAGTTCGTCGAACTGGCGCAACCCGGGATGGCGGTTGGCGACAGCGGCAGCGTCGACCAACCCGATGCGCTCCTGCCGTGGGGCGGTCACCTCGCCGCGCAGACGCAGGGTCAGCACCTGGTGCAGGGCGCTGTCGAGGTTGCGATTCCAGCACTTCTTGCGGAAGGGATTGGCCGCGAGCAGGTCGAACGCCTCGCGCTCGCGACGCTCCTTGAGGAGTTGCAGCAGGCGCAGCCAGAACACCTCCTGGCGATCACGCTCGAAGCCGTCGGCCTTGGGCATTCCCAACCAGGCCTTCTCGTCCCAGAAGGCGTCGGTCGGCAGATGGTCGACATAGGCGAGCAGCGGCTGGAGATTGCCGACCTCGGGCACCACGTCCGGCCTGGCGGCCTGCTGCGCCACCCGCGACCAGAAGGCGAGCTTCAGCCAGAGGTATTCCGGGCCGAGCTTGCGCAGCGCCCGGCGCACGGCGATGACCATCTGCGGGTACTCGCCATGGCGACGATAGAACTCTGCCAGTTCGTCATGACGCAGCGGATTGTCCGGATCGGCGGCGATGGCCTGCAGGAACTCCACGCGCGCGCGCGGCAGACGGTTCATGCGCTCGAAGATGCGCGCGCGCACATCGCGCACCTCGGGATCGCGCGGATTGACCGCAACGGCCTGGTTGAGGATGTCGAGCGCACGCTGCGGTTCGGTTTCGAAGAGATGTCGCGAGAGCAGCAGCAGGCGTTGCGCGTCCTCAGTTCCGGGCAGGGTGGTCGAACTGAGCAGGGCGATGGCCTGATCGCGCTTGCCGGTATCGACCAACTGCTTGGCGTCGATGCCCAGCCACCACGCGCGGTGCTGCTCCTTGCCACGCCAGACCGCACGCACCTTGGCGAAGCCGTCGTGGTCCTCGCGAGCAAGCAGGACCTGGGCGACGAGATTCGATCCGCGCTCATTGGCGAGCAGGTAGGCCGGCACCTGTTCGTAGAGCCGCAGTAGGCGGCCGAGGTCGCCGCCCTTGACCGCCGCCTCGACCTCAAGGCGCCACCACTTCTCCTTGTCCTTCTCAGGCCCGGTCACCGGCGGAACACCGCCCTTGCGCAGCGCGATGATGGTCAGCGCGTGACGGATCTCTCCCTCGGAGAGCACCTGCACAGCCTTGGCATAGTCGCGGGCATCGTTGCGAGCGCGCACCGCATTGCGCACCGGCACGAAGGCGATGGCCGCGATCACACCCAGGGCGGCAATCGCCACCAGGATGATGATCAGGATGCGTCGGGTGCTGCCGCTGCGGGTGCGAGTGCTTGCCATCGTGGCTCCTGCTGCGCCGAGCCGTCGATCCGCCACCGACACCGGCGGAGGGGCCAGGCGTCTGCCGCGGGCGGCTGCGCACGTCCGGGAAGGCAGGCACGTTGGCGCCTGCGCGGGATTGTCACGTGAAACTGCTCAGCTCAGGGGCTTCGCCCAATGCTGTGAAGCTAAGGCTCGGTGGCCGGTCCGGCGCCCGCTGTGGACACGCTCGGCTGCCTTCCCGCGCTGGAAGGCGCGGGAAGGCGCTGGAAGGCAGCGGAAAAGCGACGATGCGCGCGGGCCGCGCGCGGTCCCAGGCTGACGTTCGCACGCGTCTGCGCTTTAGCTTCACAGCATTGGGCTTCGTCCCCGCGGCCCTGCGCGCCTGCCCCTTCGGGCTTTGTCGTGGCTCGGGGTCGTCGGCTTCGCCATCCGCCCACCGCCCACTCGGCGCCCGCCCCATCGCGAAGCGATGGGGCTCCAGACCCTGGGTAGTCTGGGTAGTTACGAAACAAAAAGGCCCCGCCCTGGCAACCAGGACGGGGCCTTTCCTGCATTCAGCTGCTCAACCGAGGGCGAGCTTCTGGCGGCGCCAGAAGAAGATGCCCGCGGCGAGGAAGCTCAGGAAGAGCACGTAGGTCGCCGGCTCGGGGACGTTCGGTCCGAGGTCGACGGCGAAGAGCACGTCGTTGAAGTCGAAGTCGGCAGTGCCGTCGAACTGGTCATCCAGGGCCAGGATCAGGAACGGGCTGTTGACCGGCTGGAACGCCACGATGTGGCGCTGGCCGTCGACGTTGTCCGAGGGGTTGCCATACCAGACGTCGCCGAACTGCCCGGCAGCGTCGCCGTTGCTGTTGGTGCCGCCCGGCCGCTTGGCATTGTTCAGGGCGAAGAAGCGGATGCTGTCGCCGGCGGTGAACAGCAGATCCACGCTGGCACCGGGGAGGGTGAACGGGGCGCCATCGATATTGACGCTGGCGTCCGTGCCGCTGAAGCCGAAGAGGACCGCGTCCGGGTCGCCCACGCCGAAGTCGGCGCCCGAGTTGGTCAGCATGCCGACGGTATTGTTGAAGCCGGCGGCGTTGTTCAGGAAGATCACGCGACCCTGGTAGGTCGTGGTGATGTTGATGGCGCCGAGGTCGACAAAGGAGCCGTTCAGCGCGGCGGGGCCGCCGCCATCGGTGACCTGGATCGGCGGGCTGATCAGGGCCTGGAGGGCCGCGGCCAGCGCGGGATCGTTGCCGGTCTGGGCGACGACGTTGAGGTTATAGAGGCTGTCGGTGGCCGCGAAGGCGGCGACCGGAAGGGCGGCAGCGAGAGCCACAGCCTTGAGAGCGTTGAGAGTCATAGCGGTGTTCCCTTGAGGGAAAGGAGGTGGACGGGTCACGTGGTGCGGCGCAGAAGGTATTTCCAACACATGTCATCGCAACAAGATTCTGCTTTGGCCTGCAAGCCATGGCCAGTTAAGGCCTTGTGGAATTGCGCACAGGCTAAGCGGGACGTGGACTTGTGGGCTGCTGGATTCATGGGTGGGACTTGAAGTCTTCATGAGCACTTAGCGGGCCACCTGCGTCTAAAGAAGACGCAGGTTGACATAGGTCCAGTATGGGTCAATAGTAACCCATATGAAAACGACCTATAAAACCATGTGTCTTGCGGATTTCGTGGCTGCTCACGCAACCCAGGCCG
>Ga0163144_10001102_pt1 | contig 63895 bp, 56 predicted proteins | sample OliLak19BULKMAT1_FD_123175 | JGI IMG/M metagenome (GOLD analysis project Ga0163144, IMG submission 123175) | Freshwater microbial mat bacterial communities from Lake Vanda, McMurdo Dry Valleys, Antarctica - Oligotrophic Lake LV.19.BULKMAT1 | ecosystem: Environmental > Aquatic > Freshwater >...
AAACCATTTTTCGGACTTAAAGAAATTACCATTTCTGAAAAAGGTAGTTACGAATTAGACCTACAAGCAAGTTCGACACAAGACATTAATAAGAAACTGAATGAGATACAATAGTACTAGCTATAACAGGCGTTTGGCAAAAAAGCGGGTTCAGTGGTTAAATGAAGCTTTGTGTCCCGATAGCTATCGGGTGTTTATAAGTTGGTCATTGCCTGCGAAATTCTGTTCTTGCCGACAAAGTCACTTATAACAATAGACAAACTTGAAAGGACGATTATGTACTTGTATCAAATCAATTATTTATTTCCTTTAACCAAAAACCACCACAAAGCAACATAAACAGCTGTTGGTTTTGCACCTTGAATGGCGCTGGTAACATCGCTCATTTTGGCAATTGTGCTGTTACTAGAATTACGAATATCATTACCATCAACCTTTAATACCGACGAATTGCTCGAGTTACGAATAGTTTTTCCATCACTATCTACACTTCCAACTGATGAGTTGCTTGAATTACGAATGGTTTTACCATCACTGTCAATCTTACCAACTGAGGAGTTGCTTGAGTTACGTAATGTTTTACCGTCGCTATCCATTTTAAATTGGGCACTAGCAAAGTTAGATATTAGCATAAAACCTAGCACTGCAAAAAATGATTTTATTGTTTTTTTCATTTATTTAGTTTTTGTTTGTTTAATCAAATCTAACACAAAAAATTATATAAATAAATTATTTTTTAATTTCCAAAATCAGATAAAAATTTAATGCGCATCAAACGAATTTCTTCTTCGGTATAGTCATTCTCACCTAATTCTTTTAAAGCTTCGGTAACGCTGCTTGTCTCACTTTCTTTAAAGTAGTTCATAACTTCCTCTTGCTTTTCTTCGTCTATTTCATTTTCAATATAATAGTTAATATTTACTTTAGTTCCGCTTTCTACAATGGTTTCAATTTCAGTAAGTAATTCGGGCAATTTTAAATTTTTACTTTTTGCCATTGCCGCTAAATCAATTTTACGATCGATATTTTGAATAATGTAAACTTTTAATCCAGATTTATTTACTACCGATTTAATAACCATATCTACTGGTCGTTCAATCTCATTTTCTTCAACATAAGTTTTTATTAATTCGATAAAAGGTTTACCAAACTTTGCAGCTTTTCCAGCTCCAACCCCGCTAATTTTTGTCATTTCATCCATAGTTATTGGATATTGAATTGACATTTCTTCTAACGATGTTTCTTGAAAAATAATATATGGTGGTAATGCTTTTGCTTTTGCTGTTTTTTTTACCAAATCTTTTAACATGGCAAATAAAGTTTCGTCGGCAGCGCTACTTCCTCCTTTGCCTCCGCCCATAATATCATCATCGTGGTCTGATTCAGCATTACTGTAATCGTGGTCGCGGGTAAATTTAATACTTACGGGTTTCTTTAAAAATGAATGTCCTTTTTCGGTAACTTTTACTGTACCATATTGTTCTATATCTTTTGCAAAAAAACCATTTACAATAGCTTGTCGCATAATAGCTTGCCAAAATTTATCGTCTTTATCGTGTTCAACTCCTTCGCCCCAACTTTTTAATAAGTTGTGTTTATGCATTTTTGCATTTGCAGTGAGGTTGCCCATTAAAATATTAATAATATCTTTTACTTTATGTTTTTCTTTTGCCTCAACTACACTTTCTAAAGCTAATTCTAAATCTTCTTTGGCTTCAAATTTTTGTTTTGGGTTGCGACAGTTGTCGCACATTTCGTTACATAATTTTTCATCAAACTCTTCGCCAAAATAATGTAAAATAAATTTACGTCGGCAACTACTGGTTTCGGCAAATGAAGCGGTTTCAGATAACATTTGCTTTCCAATTTCTTGTTCGGCAACGGGTTTATCTTTCATAAATTTTTCTAACTTCATAATATCGTCGTAACTATAAAAAGTTACACAATTACCTTCGGCACCATCTCGCCCAGCTCTGCCAGTTTCTTGATAATAGCCTTCTAACGATTTTGGAATATCGTGATGAATTACAAAACGCACGTCGGGCTTATCAATTCCCATGCCAAAAGCAATTGTAGCAACAATTACCTTAACGTCTTCCATTAAAAAGCCATCTTGTGTTTTGGCGCGTTCTTTAGCATCTAAACCAGCGTGATATGGCATAGCCTTAATACCATTTACTTGCAAGGCTTGTGCAATCTCTTCAACTTTTTTACGGCTAAGGCAGTAAATAATCCCACTTTTTTTACCGTTTTGTTTTACGTATTTTATTATTTCTTTTATTACGTTTTGTTTTGGGCGAACTTCATAAAATAAATTTCCACGGTTAAACGACGATTTAAATAAACTGGCAGACATCATGCCTAAATTTTTTTGAATATCTTGTTGCACTTTAGGCGTAGCAGTTGCTGTTAAAGCAATAACGGGAACATTGCCAACGGCATCAATTATTGGGCGAAGGCGACGGTATTCTGGTCTAAAATCATGCCCCCATTCAGAAATACAATGCGCTTCGTCTATAGCAAAAAAAGATATTTTAAATTCTTTAAAAAATATAATATTTTCTTCTTTATTTAATGTTTCGGGCGCAACGTATAATAATTTAGTTTTACCCGATAATACATCTTTTTTTACGGTAGCAGTTTCGCTTTTGTTTAGCGATGAATTTAAAAAGTGAGCAATGCCAACTTCGTTACTAAAACCGCGAATGGCATCAACCTGATTTTTCATAAGGGCAATTAGAGGCGAAACAACAATTGCAGTTCCGTTGCACATTAAAGCTGGTAATTGATAACATAAACTTTTACCGCCACCTGTTGGCATTATAACAAATGTATCATTACCGTTAAGTACGTTTTTTATAATTTGTTCTTGACTTCCTTTAAAGCCATCAAAGCCGAAAAAACTTTTAAGGGTATCTAATAATTCGCTAGTTTCTACTTCTGCAATCATTTATGTTGGAGATTTTAATTAATATTATATAATAAAGATATACAATTTTATTTTATTGTAATAAAACAAAATAGTTAAAATAGAGTGTTTTTAGATGATTTGGTAATATTGATAGACGAACAGCAAAATATCAATTTAACAAAGAATTGTTATTATTTAAAACTTGCTTTTGTGATAATAAATATTTAAATTAATCCTAGAAATTATAAGTTTTTATTCATTTTTATATAAAACTTTAGCAAAATAATTATAGATATTATAGAAATAGAATTTCCTAAATAAAAACTAAAACCTAATTGATTAGTAAATATAAAAAACAAAATTTTTGCAAAAAATGAAATTAGGAATAGTTGTACGCCCCATTGTTTAAAATACCAAATACCAACACAAGCAATAAAATAAAGCGATACCAAAATGCCGTAAATAGCTGGCATAAAAACTCCTAATTTTTTTATTTGAGGTGAAAATACTTGCGGAAAACCAATTATTACCGATAAATAACCGATAATACAAATAACAGATATGATACGAGGACGTGACAAGGCAAAAAAGGTTAAAGGTTTTTTGTTATTTGTTGTTAGATTGAATAGTTAGACAAAATAAAAGCTGTTTCACAAAAAGTAAAACAGCCTTTAAATATATTATATTAAATTAGTGTGAAACAGAAAATTTACCACTTTTTAAAGTTTGGTTGGCGTTATCTTTTATCTCGTAAAAATAAATGCCACTTAATAAATTAGTAGTTTTAATTGTAGCTAATTTATTACTAAAGTTTTGAGTATCTAATTTTTTACCTGTCAAATCATAAACTACAACTGTTTTAGCATCGTTACTTTGAGTAGTTAAATTAATAAAATTAGTTGCAGGATTAGGATAAACTAACAAATCGGTAATGTTTGATGTGTTTTCGTTTAAACCTGTTACTAAATAGTCTGAAGCAACTAAAATAACAGTATTAGTGGAAGGTGCTGCCGCAATAGGCGGCGCAACAACCGTTGAAACAATAATACTTAAAACTGGATTTTTTTTACCTGGAACATAAAAATTATAAACATCTTGATTTAACACGCCATTGCTAATAAGAAAAGCTGGTATAGCAAAGTTAATAGTTTGAGTTGCCAATACTCTTAATACATTAGTGTATGTTTTACCAGGTAACATTAAAGTCCCTTGTCCATTTGCTACAGCGGTTGAATTACCAGTAAAAGACCCTGATCCACCACCACTTATTGAACCTCCAATTGGGTTAGAAGACGTTGTAGTTATAGTCATAGGGTATTTAGCATAAATTGCAGGAGAGGTGTAAGTTAAGGTAACAGGAAAACCACTTAACGTTTGATTACCTCCATAATATTTTAAGTCGTTAGAGGAACTTAAGTAATAAGAGGATTCAGTGGAATTAGCAACTACGACGTTTGCTGGTGTAAAGCTAGTGTTTGCATTTGTTGATGCAGTGTAAGCGTTTGCTGTAGAAGTTAAAGTTATTGTTGCAAAATTCCACATAACACTTGCACCTGAAGCACCAGGACCAGAAATTATACTGGTACTAGGTAACATAGAATAAGTTTCGCCATTTGCAGGTGCATGGTTAGCCTGCGTTAAGGTAACTTGCGCATTAAATGCACCACTAATAATAACTGAACTAAATAGTAAAATTTTTCTCATAATTTATTTTGTTTAAGGTTTATATTAAGATATAAATATATAAAAAAATTAATTGCTTTAAATTAAATTTTAATAACTTTAAGGATTGTTTAAATTTTTAATTCTTCGGTTGGATTCCAAAACAAAATTTCAAAATCAACAATTTTATCATTCTCAACTTTTATTTTTTCTTTTTCTAACAATTCCTGCATTTTAAAAGGGCTTTCAAAATGATGTTTGCCAGTTAATAAGCCATTTCTATTAACAACCCTATGTGCTGGTACTTTCGGTTTTATTTTGTGAGCGGCATTCATGGCATATCCAACTACCCTACTACTACTTTTTGCACCTAAATATGCGGCAATGGCGCCATAACTTGTTACCCTGCCTTTTGGTATTAAACGCACTACTTGGTAAACTTGGTTAAAAAAATCTTCTATCATTTATTTACCCATTAATTTTTTTAATTTGTTATTAATATATTTTTCAGAAGCTAAAAACGAATCTTGTATGCGTTTAGCGTAGCGAATACTTGCTAAAATTTCGATTTGTTTTTCTTCAATAATTTGGTTTTTATTTTTAAGTAAGTTTAAATCGTTTCGGCGAAGTTTTAATAATCGAAACACAAAAAATAAACTGGCAATTAAAATTAAAACAATGCTACTTAAGCTCCATAATAAAATATTATTTCGTTTTATTCGTAAACGTTTAATTTCTAAATCTTTTTCAAACCCTAAATTTTTATAATTATTTTCTAATTCGTTGGCTTTTTGTAAACTATTAGCACTAGCTAAACTATCGTTATAAAGATAAAAAAGTCTTTGCGCATTAAATGCTTTTTCATACTTATTAGAATATGAGTAACATTGCGCTAATCCTTCATAGTTTTTTTTTATTTCATTTAAATCGTTCTTAGGAATTATAGAAGTGTTTGCTTCATAATAACTAATGGCTTTTTTATAATCTTCAATAAATTTATAATAGTACCCATTAAAATTATTAAAATTAATTTGTTGCTCTATACCTTTAGCGGTTTTTGAATAATAATATACTAGCGAATCTAATTGCGATTTACAATTTTTAGCATCATTTAAAATCACATACGATTCCATTTTATTTCCAAAAATAGAGATGAGATGATTATATTTTTTATAATTTTTGCCAATTTTTTCGCTAATTGATAAATAATATATTGCTAAATCGGCTTGCTTTAACATGTTGTAATCTACTCCTAAATTATTGGAAGAAATAAATTGTTGGTCTTCATCATTTATTTGTGCGGCTAAAGCGTAAACTTTTCTAAAAAAATAAATAGCCTTTTTGCTATTACTTTGATCAGAGTAGATAATACCTAAATAATTATATATTTTTGATTGAAGCCGAAATAATTTAGTTTCTTCGGCAATTGGCAAACTTTTATATAAATAATAAACTGCACTTTCGTACTTCGAAAAATTAAAATAAGTTTGACCGTATAAAAAATAACTGCGCGCTAAAAAATCTTTGCGATTCTTTAACAAAGCATACTCTTCTAATTGTTTACAGTAATTTAATTTAATTAATAAATTATCAGATTCATTATTAATTAATTTTTCAAGTAACTTAATTTTAACAGAATCATTTTTATTTGATTCAATTATAATTTTAGCACTATCAACTTGCGAATAACCAATAAAAGTAAAGCACGTTAATAAAATAAATAAATATTTAGTATGAGAATTGATATTTAAAATTACACTTTTTAATGAAATAGAAACAACAAAAAAACTATCTTTACAAAATATATGAACAAACGTGTTAGAGTTAGATTTGCGCCCAGCCCAACAGGGGGCTTGCACATGGGTGGTGTGCGTACAGCCCTTTTTAATTATTTATTTGCTAAACACCATGATGGCGATTTTATTTTAAGAATAGAAGATACCGACCAAACCCGCTTTATACAAGGTGCTGAAGAGTATATTATTAGCGCTTTAAAATGGTGTGGCATTTCACCTAACGAAGGTGTTGGTTTTGGAGATGGCCCTCACAAGCCTTACCGTCAAAGTGAACGTAAGGAATTAGGTATTTATAAAACCTATGCTGATAAATTAATTGCTAGCGGTAATGCATATTATGCTTTTGATACTAGTGAAGAGTTAGATGAAATGCGAAAGCGTATGGAAGCTGCAAAAGTAGTAGCACCACAATATAATGCCATTACGCGCCAAAATATGAAAAATTCGTTAACGCTTAGCGAAGACGAAGTAAAAAAATTATTAGAAAATAGCACGCCTTATGTTGTGCGTTTAAAAGTGCCACGTAATGAGGAAATTCGTTTTCAAGATATTATAAGAGGCTGGGTAACTGTTAATTCTAGTCAGGTAGATGATAAAGTATTATTAAAAAGCGACGGTATGCCAACTTACCATTTGGCGCATATTGTAGATGATATTGAAATGGAAATTAGTCACGCGGTGCGCGGCGAAGAATGGTTACCAAGTGCGCCTGCACATATTTTAATTTACCGTTATTTAGGATTAGAAAACGAAATGCCTTTGCTTGCGCATTTGCCATTAATTTTAAATCCTGATGGTAATGGTAAAATAAGTAAGCGTGAGGCGCGCTTCCCCGTATTTCCATTAAGTTGGAAAGACCCGCGGGAAGAATCGCCTTATGTTGGTTATAAAGAAAGTGGTTATTACCCAGAAGCTTTTATAAATATTTTAGCTTTGTTAGGCTGGAATCCTGGTACGAACGAAGAAATTTTTAGTCTAGATGAACTCGCCAAAATTTTTGATTTTGACCGCGTACACAAAAGTGGTGCAAAATTTGACCCAGAAAAAGCTAAATGGTTTAACCAACAATACCTTCGTAAAAAAATGGATACTGAATTAGCCGATGATTTTAAACCAGTTTTAGCTGAAAAAGGAATTGCCCGTGATGATAAATTTGTTGAAGAGTTTTGTAAATTACTAAAAGAAAAAGTTCAGTTTATACCTGAATTTTGGGAACAAGGGAAATATGTTTTTGAGGCGCCAACCAATTATGATGAAAAAGTAATTTCCAAAAAATGGAACGAAAGTAGTAAAGAATTCTATACAAAATTACTTACCAGATTAGAAAATTTAACTATTTGGAATGCTGTTATTTTACATGATGATTTTGCTTTAGCACAAACCGAAATTGGTAAATTAGATATGCAATTAGTGCGGGTATTAATTACTGGTGTGGCCGGTGGACCGCAATTATTTGATTTATTGGCATTGTTAGGTAAAGAAGAAACTTTAATCCGCTTAAAAACGGCATTAGGAAAATTGTAAAAAGTTCTGTATATCTAAAGTAACTATTGTAGTGGCTAATTTTTATATGATAGCAGGTTGTAATGGTGCAAAATAAACAACTGCAGTTTATACTTTGTTACCCAAAATATTAAATTGTAAAGAATTTATAAATGCCGATAAAATAGTAAAAGTTTATCGCCTTTTAATTACGACAAAGTGGCATTTGAAGCAGGGCTCGTAATGTTAAACGGGATACATTTTTTAAGCGAGCAGGTCGAAGATTTTGCCATCTAAACAATATTAGCCACAAAAAGTTATGTTTCATTAATTAAAAAATTGAAACAAAAAGGTTATAGAATTACTTTACTGTTTTTTTGGTTAAACTCGGTTGAATTAGCTTTTAATAGAGTTGAAGAACGTGCAAAAAAAGGCGGACATAACATACCAAAAGATATAATTGAACGGCGGTATTTAGCTGGATTAAAATATTTGAATATTTTGTATTTTAATGAATTTGATTATTGGAAAATTTATGATAATTCGTTTTATAATTTAGAAATGATTGCTCAAAAAAATAATTAAGAGGAAGTGAATATTATTAATTATAAAACCTTTGATAAAATTTTGAGTTATGGGAAATAAATATTTTTTCGATAAAATAGACGCCGGACTTAAATTAGCTTTTAGAAAAATGCTAAAAGAAAAAGCTAACAACAATGAAGAAATTGTTGTTAGCGAAAATGACAAAATAGTTCATTTAAAAGCAAAAGACGTTTTAGAAAAATTAAAATTAAAAGGGGGGTTGTAAAAAACTACTTTTTACTTAAACTATTCCAATAAAAAATACCAACGCACAAAAACCCTAATCCAAAAGGTATTGCTGCATAATTTTTAAAGTGGCTGTGGTTAAAAAATTCCATTAGCATCCAAAAACTATTTGCGCTTATCCAACATAAAATTGCTGAGTTTATAAATAATTCCTTAGTTTTTAAGGTTTTTATTACAATCAAAACACACAATGATAAAGTTGGAATAATCATTACTGCACCCAGCACTTTTAACTCCAACATCCAGCACATATCTTTTATTAGCCAAAAAATAATGTGAATGTTTTCAAGTTTACGTATTTTATCAAATAGGTTCATTAAAAAATTTATGTTTTAAAGAGAGTCTGCGGCTATTTTATTTCAAAAAAACTAAAGTTAACATTGCCGTACTTTCTTTGCTGCGTAAAGTTTGGTAAAGAATCCAATTTTGTTTTTGGTCCATGTTCAATAATAAAAATTCCATTTTGGTTTAATAAATTATTTTCAAAAACCAACGTATGAATGTTTTGTGTATTTTCTAAATCATAGGGCGGGTCGGCAAAAATTAAATCATACCTGGTTTTAGCTGTTTTTAAAAATTCAAACACATCAGCCTTAATAGTATTAATGTCGAATTTATATTCTTTACTTATTGTTTTTAAAAAACCAACACATTTAAAATCATTATCAACGCTTGTAATATTTTTACTTCCGCGCGAAGCAACTTCTAATGAAATATGGCCGGTACCGCTAAATAAATCTAAAAAAATAGTTTCTTCAAAATTAACTTTATTGGTTAAAATGTTAAACAATGCTTCTTTGGCAAAATCGGTAGTAGGACGAACAGGCAACCCTTTTGGCACTCTTATTATTTTACCACGGTGTGTGCCGTTTATAATTCGCATAAATGTTGGTTTAAAACAGTAAAATAAAAATGCGGTGGTGTTTCGCTTTTTAAATGAGCTATTAGATTACTTGAACCAAAACTAATATATTTAATATATTTTTTTAAACTGGAAAATAAGGTATTATTTAGTTCGGTTTGACCTATAATACTCAATTTTACAGTTAATGGATTTAGGTTTAATTGTTCGATTGAAAACAATAAATAGTAAATAATATCTTCGGTGGTTTGATAATTAAAAACGTTATAAAACTGCAAATTATTTTTTTGCTTCATTACAATTTCAATTGTGTTATAGTTTACATTTAGCAACAAATCGGCTACAGCTAAAAAAGGTTGATTGGTAAATAAATTTAAAGTTACTGCACCAGCATGCCTAATAAACGCAGTTGGAAACGATTTTTCTAAGAATTGTTTTATATCCTGCTCAAAAGTATAACAAAATTTAAGATTGCTTAAAGTATGCTCAAAAGTATTTTTTATATTAGTTAAACCCGCACTAAATTGTAAAAAATCGGCAGTGTTGGTTGCAAATGCCGTTGGAATTAATGTGAATTTTGAATTTAAAATTGAAATATAAACTTTATCGTAATTTTTTATAAGTTGATAGTTATTTACAATAAATTGTAATCTATCAATTAACGATAAGTTTTGAGAGTTGCTAACATTAAACTCAATATCGGCCAATTGTATAATTTGCTTATAATCGGCGTCAAATTCGCATAAAATTAACGAATTATCGCTAAAAAACAGAGATAAATTACTTTTTTGAGTGGAGTTAGCATCCGCTTTAAAGTAATTCTTTACAGTATATCCCTCATTAATCATAATATTAAACGCTAATATATTACAATGTTAAACAAAAAAAATAAAAAATATTTTAAAACCGATTAAACCTTTTACTAATTTTATAATCATAGATAAAAATTAACCATAACTTAAAAAATAAAAACATGAAAATCAAACAATTCACATTAGGAATAGCTTCATTATTTATGATAGTATCCTTAGCCTTTACTTCTTGTCGTAAAAAAGACAAAACGCCTGCTCAAGAACCCGATACTGACCAAACTACTGCAAAAGACAACAATTTGTCTGAAAGTATTAACAGCGACATAGAATCTATGGGTAGCCAAGCTTCTGAAAATTCTGCGTTAACAACTTTTAAAACTTCAGAAGTTGTTGAATTAGCAGGTATTTCTGCTGCAACAGTAAGTATTGTTGGTAAAGTTATTACAGTTAATTTTGGTCCATCAACAAGTACAATAGCTAGTTTAGATGGAAGAGTAAGAACTGGTATAATAATTTACGATTATTCGGCTTCAACTCAAACAACTGCAATACGCTATCGTAATCCAGGTTTTAGTATGAGCGTTTCTACTCAAAGTTACATTGTAGATGGCAATCAAGTAAATATTAATTCTAAAACTATTACGAATACTACTCCCTTAACTATTTCTACAGGAACTAACCCTGGTACAAATTTAACCTGGGCAATTAATGCTAATGTTTCGATTATAAAAGCAGGAGGTGCAGGAACAATTTCGTGGACTTGTAACCGTACTAAAGAATTAACAAATACCAGCGACCCAAATTGTTATAAAGGTCAATCTTTAGCAATTGACTGGACTAAAGCAAAAATAAAGATTAACGGTTCTGCTTCAGGTATTAATAAAAATGGCGAAGGTTATAGCGCTGTTGCAACAAACTTAGTTAGAGATTTTAATTGCCCAATAGGTTTAAAACGTCATTTTATTGGTGGTGAAATTGCCTATACACCAGATAGTAAACCAACACGTGTTATTAATTATGGCGATGGTATTACCTGCGATAACAATGCAACGTTAACGGTAAACGGCCAAGTTTTCGTTATTACTTTACCATAATATAATAATAAATTTATTAAAACCTATCTCATTTATTCGAGATAGGTTTTTTTATGTAAGAAAAACTAAACTCCGTTTTTTTTCAACAAAAATTTAAAGCGTAAAAATAAGCCACATGCAACAAAAATTAGGCTCACCAACAAAGCAATCCAAATACCGATAGTTTCCATTTTCATAACAAAAGCTAAAAAATAAGCTAATGGTAAAGCTATTAGCCAGTAACCAATAAGAGTTATAATAGTTGGCATTTTTACATCTTCTAATCCGCGTAAAATACCAATAAGTGTTACTTGCGTTCCATCAAATAATTGAAACAAGGCTGCAATTATTAATAATTTAGATGCTAATTCTATTATAATTTTTTCGCTACTGAAGGCTAAAGGTAAAAAGTTACTTAAGCCTAAAAATAATAAGCTAAAAAAGCCCATTACAATAAAAATTAATTTTAAAGAAGTAAAGCCTGCTTCTTTAATTAATTTCCAATTTTGTTGGCTCATATAAATACCAATACGAATAGTTGTCGCGCTACTTATACCACTGCCAAACATGTAAGTAAATGCGGCTAAGTTTAAGGCAATGCCATGTGCGTCAATCTGTTCCTTACCAAATATACCTGCCATTAATCCAGCAATAGCAAAGGCAGCAACTTCAAAGGTAAATTGCAAACCTGCGTTAAAGCCTATTTTTGCTAATTGTTTTAGTTCGATAAAATTTAGTTTTGCTTGTTTGTAAACTTTATTAATTTCTTTTGTAATGGGCGATTTAAAAATTAAAATTAAAAAGCCTACACCCATTGCCATACGCGCTATAAACGATGCCCAAGCAGAACCCATGTAACCCATTTTTGGTAAACCTAAATGCCCGTAAATAAGCAAATAATTTAAAATTATATTTAAGATATTGGCTACAATACTAATTATTAAAGCCATTTTAGTATTACTTAATCCTTCGCAGTATTGTTTGCAGGTAAAGAATAACGATACAGGTATCATCGAAAAAATAAGTACGTCGTAAAAAGGAATAGCTAAATCAACCACCTGCTTGGGTTGCTTCATATAATGTAAGGTTCCTGATAAAAAATACAGAGCAATAAAACAAACGCAAGCTACCGTAAAGTTTAAAAACAATGAATTTTTAAAGAGCGATGCTTTTTTTAATAAATCATTTGTTTGATGTGCATTAGTAACTAAAGGTGTTGTAGCATAACTTACACCAATACTAAAAACTAAAATTAATACATATAAATTATTACTTAAAATACAGGCGGCTTGTTCGGTTGCCCCAATTTTCCCTAAAAAAAGAGTATCAACTATACCTACTACAATATGCCCAACCTGAGTAATTACTAAAGGCCACGCTAAATTAAGAGTTTGTTTAGTGTGTGTATTTTTAAAAAAATTAAGCATAAAACGCCGCAAAGATAAGCGTATTTTTACGCTTACCCTTATTAAGGTACGCGTTATTAATTAATTTAAATGTTTTTAAATTACTTTAACGGTATTAAATTAATTAATTTTACCCAAATGCAAAAAATTACAATAGCTATTGATGGATACAGCAGTTGCGGTAAAAGCACGCTTGCAAAGGCTTTGGCGCAACATTTGCATTATAATTATATTGATACTGGTGCTATGTACCGTGCAGTAACTGTTTTTGCTTTACGAAATAATATTGTAAACGAAGCAAATGAATTAAACATTGAAGCATTAATTGCAATACTTCCTCAAATTGATGTAGAATTTCATTTTAACCAAAATACAAAGGCTTCTGAAACAATTTTAAATGAGGAAAATGTAGACCGTGAAATTAGAAGTAAGTTGGTAAACGATAATGTAAGCAAAGTAAGTGCTATTAAAGAAGTGCGTAATAAAATGGTTGCTCTGCAGCGTAAAATGGGGAAAAAGAAAGCTGTAGTTTTAGATGGCAGAGATATTGGTACTCACGTTTTTCCAAAAGCTGAACTTAAATTATTTATGATTGCCGACCCAGAAGTACGCGCAAAACGCAGACAGGATGAATTTAGCAGTAAAGGACAATATTACTCGCTTAAAGAAGTAGAAATGAGTTTGCTAAAACGTGATATGGCTGATATGAATAGAGAAGAAAGCCCACTAACACAAGCTGAAGATGCCATAGTAATAGATAATAGCGATTTAAGTCGCAAAGAACAGTTAGAATTTGTTTTAAAATTAATCGAAGATATGCAGATTATGGTTTAGTGTAGATTCTCTCCCCAAAAATACTGCTACCAACCCGAATCATAGTGCTTCCTTCTTTAACTGCAATTTTGTAATCGCTACTCATACCAAAGCTTAAAATTAAAGATTCAAAATTAAAAATTAAAGATTGTTTTGAAAATTGATGAAGTGATTTAAATTCGTTTTTAATTTCTTCTTCATTATCTATATTACTGGCCATTGCCATAAAACCATTAATTGTAACGTTTTTAAGTTGTTTTAATTCTTCCGATTTTAAAATAGTTTCGGCTTCTTCAAAACTTAAACCAAATTTTGTTTCTTCATGCGCTATATAAATTTGTAGTAAACAATTTATTACACGATTATATTTTAAAGCTTGTTTATTTATTTCCTTCAATAAACTAAAACTATCAACGCCGTGAATTAAATAAACAAAAGGCGCAATGTATTTTACTTTATTACTTTGCAAATGACCAATAAAATGCCATCGAATATCTTTTGGTAAAGCCTCGCGTTTATCTACTAATTCTTGCACATAGTTTTCGCCAAAATCTCTGTGCCCTGTATTATAAGCTTCTAAAACATCTCCATTCGGTTTAGTTTTAGAAACTGCAATTAACGTAATATCCGAGGGCAGTGTACTTTTTAACTTTAAAATATTTTCTTTAATACTCATTGGTAAATTATCAATCATTAAAACTATATACAACCAAACCACTTCGCATCTTCGGTTCTACCCAAGTACTTTTGGGAGGCATAATATTATTTGTATCTGCAATCCATTTTAAATGGTTCATAGTTACAGGAAATAAACCAAAGGCAACCTGTGCTTTACCTTCATCTACTGTTTGTTTAAGTGCTTCTGCTCCTTTAATTCCAGGTATAAAGCCAATGCGTTTATCGGTTTTTAAATCGTGAATATTAAAAATAGGATATAACACATGTTCTGTAAGTATAGATGCATCCAAACTTCCAACAGGATTATCAGATTTATACACACCCTCTTTTGCAAGCAACGAATACCATTTATTTTCTAAGTACATCGATATTTCGTGCTGTCTTTTAGGTTTAAAAATAGCGTCATTTATTTCTGTTACTTCAAAACTTTTAGATAGTTTTTGCAGAAGTACTTTCGTTGTTAAATTATTTAAATCTTTTACAACTCGGTTATACTCATATATTTTTAGCTGATTTTCGGGAAAGAAAACGCCTAAGTAAAAATTGTACGTTTCTTTACCTGTAAATTTTTTATTTTTTTCTCTGCGATGTTTTCCTAATAAGGCAGAGGAAGCAGAACGATGATGGCCATCGGCAATGTAAATAGCAGGTATTGTATCGAACTGCTCTGTAATTAATTTAACAGATTTACCTTTATTTATTACCCACAGCGTATGGCGCACTTTATCTGTTGTTGTAAAATCATAATCACTTCGGTAGGTCATTACGTTTTCGCACAAATCGTCGATGGGTTTATTGTTGGGGTAACAAAACAAAACAGGCTCAGCGTTAAACTCGCACACTTCTAAATATTCTTTTAATTTTTCTTCGCGCTGTGTTAAAGTTTGTTCATGTATTTTAATAATACCATTCATGTAATCATCAATACTCGTGCAACCAATTATGCCAATGTATGTGTTATTATTTTTTATTTGACGGTATAAGTAATAACTAGCGATTTTGTCTCTTAAAAAAATGTGTTCATTTACAAAATTGGTAAAGTTTTTTTTAACTTTTTGTAAACGTTCTTTACTACCAGGTTTGGTTTTTTTGCCATCATCAAAATCGGGATTAATAACGTGTAAAAACGAATAGGGATTTCCTGCTAATTTTTCTTTTAATTCGGTGGCGCTATAACCGTCCATACTTCTCGAAGCAACTAAATGCACTTTATCGTTAGTTGGGCGTAATGCTTTAAAAGGAAGTACAGTTGCCATGGTTAATTTATGATTATACAATTTTAGCAAAAATAATTGTGAATGAAAACTTTAATCCTCCTCGTAATAATCAATAATTAAACCATCCAAAGGGGCAATTTCTATTTCGCGTTTTTCTTCGCCAAAATCCAATATTAGAGCGTTGGCTTTATAATAGTCTGCTTCTTTTGTTAGCTTAACTAAATTTAATGTTTTACCAATCACTTCTTCCCACATTTTTGTATTGCTAGCATTAACCGAAAATAATTTTATTTTTCCTTCAAATTCTTGGTGTATGGCTTTTGCAGCTTGCTGGTAAATAAAATCTATGGCATCTAAAGCATCGCCATCTTCATTACAAGAAATAGTAAGTTTAGTACCGTCAGTAAAATGCAATTCTACGTTATCAATAATTTCGACTAACTCTTCAGGATTATGAGAATTTTGCCATAAATGGCAAACAATTTTTGCAATAATTTTGCCTTGTGCCGATACAAATTTTGCTAAAGCTTGATTGGTAAAATAATGCGATTTTGAAGATGATTCCATTTTTTTTAGTTTGTTTAAAAACTTCCACTTTTAATAATTGTAAACTTATGTTTTAACTTTAAAAACGGTTTCTCAAAATAAGTATATGAAAGCCAAGAAATTAAAATAGTTGCTAAAGTGCTTATACTGTAAACTAAAATTTGGGAAGTAATGGTATTATCAATTAAAAAATTACAATATTTTAAAGTTCCTATTAACAAGGCTATAATTATCATATGATACATATAAATACCGTAAGATAAATTTCCCAAAAATACAAATAATTTATTTTCTAATTTTAAAAAACAATTTGGATGTAAAGAAATATTTAAAATGATAATTAAAAATAAAACCGAATAAACTAAAAAAATAGCATCTTGAATGATGGTAGGTGTAAAGTAAATTAAAAGTATACCAAAAGTAATTGCTCCAAATAAAGTTAAATTACTTAATACATTTTTATAATACTTTTGCCTAAATACCATCCAAGCACCAATGCCACCAATTGCCATACTTTCAATTTTTAGCATAGCAATAATTTCTTTTAAATTTTTATAAAAAACAATATTAATATTTGCTTTGTACAAAATAAGTACAATTACTTTAATTAAAAATAAAATACAAATTAAAATAATTAATGTTTTTAAAATGTTCTTTGATTTTTTTACTAACCATGGCCATAAAATATAAAACTGTTCTTCAATTCCAATACTCCAAGTTTGCCCAATGTGAGGCATAGGTTTGTAAAATACAAAAGCTAAATTTGGTAACATAATTATAAATAGAATCAAGTTTAAAATAATTGTATACCCATTAAACTTAATCAAATATATATTATCCATAAAATGTAAATGCGGTAATACAAAAAAACCTAAAATAGTAATTAAAAAATATAGTGGCCAAATACGTAAAACTCGTCGCATGTAAAACTTTTTTATTATTATAGTTCCTGTTTTTTCTTTTTCTGAAAGTAGTAAATAAGTAATTAAAAAGCCACTTAATACAAAAAAGAAAACCACGCCAAGTCCTCCCAGCTCACGAACTAATTTACTACTAAAGTAAATAGTTTCACAGGCCATTTGCCCTTTTATTAATTCTATATGTGTTACAATAACGGCCATAGCTGCAAAAAACCGCAGAGCGTTTAATCCTTTAAAATAAATATTATTCTGTTTTTCCAACTAAAATTGAAAATAAATAAAAGGTTGCATTTCCCCGCTCATTAATTGGTACATAATTATTACTGCGAATATAATAATTCCTCCCAAAACTGGCAGCGGCTGTTTTGCAAATAATTGCCTATAATTATTTTTAAGAGTTTCTGGTATCCAATGTATAACATAACCTAAAACTATCATTGCAATAACTGTTTTATAACCCATTAGCACATCAAAAAATAAATTTAACCCAAGATGATGAACTATTCTGTAAAATATAATATTGACAGTTTCTAAACTATTACTTCTAAAAAAAATACGGGTAAAGCTTATAAAGGTTAAGGTTACCAGCATTAATATAAATTTTATACCTAAGGAATTAGCGTTTTTAAATGGAGATATATTTTTCCATAATTTATGAATGATTAAACCTATTCCATTTAATCCGCCCCAAATTAAAAATAACCAACTACTACCATGCCATAATCCGCCAAGTAACATTGTAACCATTAAATTAATATTAGTGTTAATACTTTGCTTAACGTTTTTAAATAAAAATGAAATTAAAATTAATGCAAAGGCTATTGCAAATAAAAGAAACAGCAACCACAATTTTCCGCTTAATAAAACCATAAACAAACAGATAATAGAAATTGCAACATAAGAACCAATTCCCCCTGATTTATTACCACCTAAAGGAATGTAAAGGTACTCTTGCAACCAACTTGATAACGATATGTGCCACCGTTTCCAAAACTCACTAGTACTTGTTGCTTTATAAGGCGAATTGAAATTTATTTTTAAGCGATAACCTAATATTAGAGCCAAACCAATTGCCATATCAGTGTAGCCGCTAAAATCCATATAAATTTGAAGGGAATAACCAAAAACACCTATTATAACTTCAATTCCGCTATATAAACTTGGACTATCAAAAATCCTGTCGACAAAATTTACGGCAATGTAATCAGCAACAATTTTCTTACAGAAGCCATTAATAATCCAAAATAACGCCATTCCAAATTCAAATTTACTAAGTTTATAAGGCTGATAAATTTGATGTACAAATTCATTTGCCTTTACTATTGGGCCTGCAACCAAATGTGGAAAAAAACATACAAAAAAACCGTAATCGAAAATTGATTTTACTGGTTCTATTTTTTTGCGAAATAAATCGATGGTATAACTTAAAGATTGAAATGTAAAAAAAGAAACGCCAATAGCAGGTAGTACTTTGCCCAAGCTAAATGTTGTGCCTAAAACCGAATTTGAAAATTGTGAAAAGTAGTTAAAAAATTTTATATCACTTCCTACAACTTGATTGTAACTCTCGGTAAAAAAATAGGCGTATTTAAAAAAGCAAAGAAAAGATAAATTTAAAACAACACTAATGGTTAAAAATAATTTACGACTGGTTATTGAATTGCTATTGCGAATTTGTTTCCCAAGATTGTAATCACTAATAATTGTGAAAATGAGTAATAAAATAAATAAACCACTTGTTTTAAAATAAAAAAATAAACTAAAGGCTAATAAAAACAAGGTTCGTAATTTATTTTGTTTGTAAATGATTGAACAAACTCCGAGCACTAAAATAAAAAATCCCCAAAAAAATAAATGAGTAAACAAAATAGGTTTATCTTGTTGATAAGCGAATATGTTGAATAAAAATTCTATACAGTCTATTTTTTTTTATTATTGTAATACGATTTTATGAATGCTTCAAACATGTAGTAACCGAGCATGGTATAGCCTTTTGGTGAAAAATGAACTCGGTCTTTTGCTCCCAATCCTACCTTTGTCCATTTCATCATCGATTTAAAGCCTCCCATAAATTCATACATGTCCCACACTGCAACATGATGCTTTTCCATTAACTCAAACATTGCATCATGTGCTGTAAGAGAGCGTTTATTGGCAGTTTTACGCCTAATAAAATTATCTGTAGTTGTTGTTAATAAAATAGCAACATCGGGCTTTGCTTTTTTTATGGCAATAATTAAACTATCATAATGTTCAATAAATTCTTCTTTTTCAAAATCTTTAGCTTGTGTATCATTTACTCCTAACGAAATAATTACTAAATCGGGATGAATAGATTTTAATTGTTCTTCAAAATAAGTACATTTTAAAAATGAATTACTGGATGCACCATTTGCGCCTAAACCTGCTAAATAAAATCCTGAACTTAAATTATTTTCTAAACTAAAACCATAAACTATAAAATCTTTTTGCATACTATCCAAACGTATCAATTCAAAACTAACCGAATCTACTGGCATTTCGAGGTTAAATTCTGTGTAACCTAATTCTTTTTTTTCTACTACTTCTGCTTTTAAATTATATTTTTTTAAGATGTTAAAATAAAAATTACGATTAAAATTATGATATACTTTAACCGTATTAAAACTTTTACAAACTCCTTTTTTAGTTAAAGTAACTCCAAAATGATTTACACTATCGTTGGTTTTAATACTCATTCCATTCATGCCTAAAGGCAAACAAAAACCTTTTGTTATGCATCTACATTTTTTCCAATCACCATTAGTAAATGAAGAAGAATAAGGCTGACTGTTTGTTTTTGCAATTTTATAAGGAAAAACAAAAAATCCGCCACCGGTAGTTATAAATTCGTTTTGTAAGTTTGTTAAAAATGAATTACTCCATGCACCACCTTGTACATGAGATCCGCCAATGTGAGCAATAGTTATTACTTTATTTTTTTTTGAATTAGTAGAAAGTTCGCCCATTTTTTTATACAATTTTAAAAATACCGAACTATCATTTGAAAAGTATAAATGATTTACATTGTAGTTTATAAACGGATATTTATCATTTCCAATAGCTACCGGATTTGTTTGCGAAAATAAATTACTAACGCAAAACGTTATTAAAATAAAAAATATGTGTTTTATAAATTTCAATTATTTGTTTTTTAGGTAATTGTTGTATTCGGTTATTAATGAGGCATAAAATAAAGTGGCAATTTTCCTCGCTCCTTGTGGGCTGAAATGAATATAATCAGTTGCTGCAATTTTTTGTTCCACCCAAGTTGGCATACTGTTTTTTCCACCCATACAATCATACATATCGAAAAAAGCACAACCACTTTCTAAAGCAACTTTTTTAATGGCATCACGTGTTACTTCCAAAAAGGGATGAGTAACATATTCGGTGCCTTCTTTAACACTCATATCTGCTGGACCAATAAAAATAATACTGGCATTTGGCGCAGCCTTTTTTACAATAGATATTTGATTGCTCAAATAATTGGCATAGTTCGCAGCCATGGTTTCATTTTTAATACCCGGCATAACATTACCGCCAAATTGAAGTATGACAAGCCTAACATTTAAATAATCGTAAAATTGTTTTAATTGCGCAAAATTTATTTGGTGAAAAAATGTGCCACTACTTCCCCTTAAGCCAATGTTATCCACAAATACGCCGTTGTCGGTTTCTAAAGATACACCATAAAAATCTGGACTATCTTTACCTTTAAATTTAAATTCATGTGTTAATGAACCTTGCCCAACATTATATTCTTTTAAATGCAAGTATCCTCCAGAGTTTAAACTATCAGCCGAAACTAATGCAGGTCCGTCGTAAAATTCGCACCAGATTTTTGTTTGCGAGCCTCCATAAAATAATTTTACTTTTTTGTAATTAGTAGTATTACTACCTCCTAATTTTGTAGTTGTAATTTTTACGTCCGAGCTATATGTATCGCTTGAATCGGTTACAATTTTATAATTTGCAAAACGGTTAAAACCAGCTAAAGGACCATAATTATTATGTTTTACGCGTTTATCTTTTGATACAAATACACCATATCTATCCCAATTATTATTGTATGATATTTTAGTTGAAATACTTGGTGCAATTGGCATTAACGAAATTAATCCAACACCACTTCCACCAAAAAGAGATTGTAATTTTAAACGTAAATAATCAGTAATTCTATCACCCTCAATTTGACTATCGCCATAATGTAATACGCGAATAGATTTTGGATTTGATTTTAATTCTGATAAAGCATCGAAAAAATTCTTTAATACGGCTTTGTTTTTATATTGCAAAGATGTAATTAACACTTTACTAGTATCTTTTACACCCTTAGTTTCTGTATCGGTTTTGGCAGTATCTATTATAGCGAAAGTTGTATCAATTTTATCAAATGCAGTAATTATTTTTGAAATATCTTTTTTAGACGTTTTATTTTCAAATAACGAAGCGAGATTTGGGAAATTAATAGAAGCAATGTTACTAAATTTTATACCATCTTTTGGGAACGAAAAACTTAATAACCCCAAAGCAACAAATAATAAAACTGTAAATAGTAAGCTGTGCCAAGGTTTGTGCATTTTATAAAATTAGCAGAATGTGTTGCTTAATTAACATTTAAAAAAATGAGTTTTACACAATGTAATTTGAATAATTAATATATAAGTATTCTAACAAAAACCTTAGTTTTAAAATTAATTATGTGGTTAAAATCTTCTAACATAAAATGCATTCATGGCTTTAGTACTCGCAAAGGAGGAATTTCTAATCCACCATATAATTCTTTAAACGTAGGGGGTACCGAAGATAATTCAAAATCAATTTTACAAAATAGAAAATTGGCTTTAAAAAATTTAAATTTATCATTTAATAATTTGTGTTACTTAAAACAAGTGCACGGCAATGCAGTTAGAGTAGGAAAACTAGGTCAGCAGGAAGGTGATGCTTTAGTAACAAGCGAACGAGGTTTAATACTTGCAATAAGCATAGCTGATTGTTATCCATTACTTTTTTACGATGGAGTAAACAAGGTAATTGGTGCAGCACATTGTGGCTGGCGAGGTACTGTGGATAAAATTGCACAAAATACAATTAACAATATGGTAGAATTAGGTGCTAAGCCAGAACATATTAAAGTGGCAATTGGTCAAGGAATTAGCCAAGCTAATTTTGAAGTAGGTAATGAAGTGATTGAACAATTTAATAAAAAAGGATTTCCTAATTATTGTTGGAAGAATAATAAAATAGACTTAATTGCTTGTAATAAATTTGTTTTACAACAAAGCAATGTAGTTGAAGAAAACGTTTGGGTAATGAACCGCTGTACTTTTGAGGACGATTTTTTTAGTTATCGGCAAGATAAAGGTAGTACAGGAAGAATGTGGGCCGTTATTTCTCTATAATAATTTTTTGAAAAGATTAATTACATATTTTTTTGACGAATACAATTATAAACTGCAATCACTGTGGTTTAAAAGATTGTTGTATGCTTTTATCATTATAAAATGCATTTATTGGTTAGGCTTCTATAACTTATTATTTGGTTCTAATTCAATAGTTTATTCTCAACTACGAACAATTGGATTTGTAAAAAATTGGGCGTTTTATTTATACAATTCTACTTCAATTAAATTAAGTTACGCGTTTATTTTTGGAGCTGTATTATTATGTATTCTGCCATTTATCCTTAAAAAACTTTATTTCATTTCAGACTTTTTGTTGTGGTTATTAGTAATTAATTTGAATAATAAAATATATCCAACTCTTTCAGGTGGAGATTATTTACTAAATCAATTTTTATTTTTTAATTGTTTCTTAGTATTTTTTGAATCGTCGTCAACTCTCAAAAAAATGTTGCATAATTTTGCCTCAATTGCTATTGTATTCCAAATTTGTTTAGTTTACTTTTTATCTGGTCTGGCTAAATTAAATTCGTCAGAGTGGTTAAATGGATCAGCAATTACAACTATTCTTCAAGTTCAACATTATTCCATTGACATCTTTTCTAACTCAAAACAAAATATTTTAAGCGTAATTATAAATTATATTGTGCTTTTTTACCAATTATTTTTTCCGCTTTTAATTTGGTTTAAAAAAATTAAATTACCGTTTCTAATTATAGGAATATTTATGCATTTATTTATTTCATTTATTATGGGCTTAACTAGTTTTGGTTTTATTATGATATTGGGTTACGTTTATTTTTACGATTTTAAGTCTAATTCGTTTAGAAATATTCCAAAAAACTAATATCTTTGATTTATGTTTACATTAGAACAATTAAAAGACTTGAATGATCGCAGTATCGCGTTGAGGGGGTTTCTTTGACTACGATAGAAAGAAACATGATTTAGAACTTTTAGAAGAAAAAACACTTGATCCCACTTTTTGGAACGATTCCAAAAAAGCCGAAAAAACCTTAAACGATATTAAGCAATTAAAATCTTGGACTGTGGCTTTTGACGAACTTTCACGTCAAATAGAAGATTTAAATACACTTTATGAATTTTATAAAAGTGGCGATGCTACCGAACTAGAAACGGATTCTGAATTCAACTCTACCTTTAAAAAAGTAGAAGAGATAGAATTTAAGAATATGTTACGAAGCGATGAAGACCGCTTAAGTTGCGTATTGCAAATTAATGCGGGTGCAGGTGGCACAGAGAGTTGTGATTGGGCAAGCATGTTAATGCGTATGTATTTAATGTGGGCAGAAAAACAAGGCTTTAAAGTGTCTGAATTAGATTACAACGGTGGCGATGTTGCTGGCATAAAATCGGTATCGATACAAATTGATGGCGATTTTGCTTATGGCTTTTTAAAAGGTGAAAATGGTGTACACCGCTTGGTTCGCATTAGCCCTTTTGATAGCAATGCAAAGCGACATACTAGCTTTGCTTCAGTTTATGTATATCCTGTTGTTGATGATACAATTGATATAAATATTCATCCAAATGATATAGAAATGAGTACATCACGCAGCGGCGGCGCAGGTGGTCAAAACGTAAATAAAGTAGAAAGTAAAGTGCAATTGTTGCATAAGCCCAGTGGAATTGTAGTAGTTTGTCAGATAGATCGTTCGCAATTAGGCAACCGTGCAAAAGCTATGCAAATGCTACGTTCGCAATTATACGAATTAGAAATGCGTAAACGCAACGAAGCTAAAAATGCAGTAGAAGATGGTAAAATGAAAATAGAATGGGGTTCGCAAATACGCAGTTATGTGTTACATCCATATAAAATGGTTAATGACCACCGCACCGAATTAAAAATTACAAACGCCGAAGCAGTGTTAGATGGTGATTTGGAAGAATTAATAAAAGCGTATTTAATGGCTTTAGGCGGAAAACAAACTAATAAAACAACTTAATATGCAACATCAAGTAAAAGCAAAAAAACATTTAGGACAGCATTTTTTAAACGATACAACTATTGCTAAACGTATTGTAGATGCTTTGCTTGAAAAAGATAAAGAAACGCCAATTATTGAGATTGGCCCTGGAACAGGCGTTTTAACACAATACTTAATTAACGAGGTAGATAAATTTTATGCCTTGGATGTTGATACAGAATCAATTGAATTTTTAAAAACTACTTATCCTGATAAAAAAGAAAAATTTATTGAAGCCGATTTTTTAAATACCGATAATCAAAAATTAGTTAGTGCAAAATTTAACGTTATTGGTAATTTTCCTTACAATATTTCTAGTCAAATTATGTTTAAAGTTTTAGAACAGAAAGACGAAATAGATATTGTGGTTGGAATGTTTCAAAAAGAAGTTGCTGAACGTTTAGCTGAAAAGCCAGGTAGTAGAACTTATGGTATTTTAAGTGTTTTTTTACAAGCGTTTTATGATATTGAGTATTTATTTACTGTAAACGAAAATGTATTTACGCCACCACCAAAGGTTAAAAGCGCGGTAATTAGAATAATTAGAAACGAAAGAAAACAATTATCTTGCAACGAAAAATTATTTTTTAGAGTTGTAAAAACCTGTTTTAATCAACGCCGTAAAATGATTCGAAATTCTATTATGCCACTTTTAGAAAACAGAGAATTGACACATCCTTTTTATGAAAAACGTCCAGAACAGTTAGGTGTTGAGCAGTTTATTGAGTTAACGGATTTTGTTGAGAAAAATATAATTACTAAATAGTTTTTTATTCAGCCCCAAAAATTTCAGCATCAGTTTTGCATTCCATGCATTTTGGTGCTGGCCGCGGAATAGCTGAAACCTCAGATGGTTTTATACTTTTAGATTCTTTATCATATTTTAAAACCATTTTTACTTCCGATTTTACAGAAACGCCGCTTTTTACAGCTGGATACCAAGTATTCATAGCATTTACGGATCCTTGTATAAGTTTATTAAGTTCTGCATCTTCGCCTGTAATAAATGATTTTTTAATAGTTCCATCAAAATTTAATTGAAGTTTTACATTACAAATTGATGACTTAAATTGTTTTCTTTGCTTTTTAGTTAAAACTAAACTTTCCTTAAAAAAAGTGGCTAAGCCTTCATCGCCACCTTCGTAACAAGCTGGGCGGCATGCCTTAGTATCTTTTGAGCGCTTGGGTTTAGCATATCCTGCTCTTTTTGTCGGTACTTCTTTTACAACTTCAGCAACTGGCTCTTCTTTAGTTTCCGTTTTTTCATTTTTAGTTGTTTTCTCTTCTATTTTTTCAACTTCTTTTTCTTTCTTTTCTTTAACTTTTTTCTCTTTTACAGGTTCTTCTTTATTTTTTTCTTTTTTATCTTTAGATTTCTCAACAGCAACTTCTTCTTTTTGTACAACTTTTTTCTCCTCTACCTTTTTTTCAACCACTTTAGGTTTCTCAACTTCAAAGTAGACGTAAAAACCTTGCCCTTTTTTATAAATTGCTGTATCGCCCCCAATTTTACATTGGCACATTTCTTTTAAATTAGTTGCGGGTTGAAAAAATTGCGGATAAGTTTTAATTAAATTTTCCCATCTTTCTTGATTAGCTTCCAAACGATTATTTATAGAGTTAGTATTTAATTCAGAAAAAACCAATACAATATCTGTAATAGGTAAAGCCAAAATAGAATCTGCTTTAAAAGTTTTTGTAACACCCTCTGAACCTCGTTTTGATTTTATAAAAGCAAAATCTTTTCCTGTAACTTTATAGGCAGATGTAATTGAATCAGCCTCAATAACTAATTCATCAAACGTTGGGTTTTGTGATGCTATAGGCAAACAAATTATAAACACCAAAATAACTAACAATGCTCTCATAATTTTTTTATTTAACATGTAATATTAATTAAAAAAATCTTCAAAATTTATGACAAGCAATAAGAAAATTAACAATAGATTAATGATAACGTTGAAACTAAATTTACAATCTGGTAAATTTCACTTCTGAATCTTTAGTAAAATGATCGTTCTTTTTACCGTTTTCAATTATTACACTATTTTCTTTTTCAATGTTTAGGGTTATTTTTCCATTTATGTTTGAAACAATTCTAACATTAGCTATATCTAACCATGATGTAAATTCCATTTTGCCAACTTTTCCTGCTGTATATTTCAGCAGAATTAATACATCACCTTTTTTTACAGGAGATTCGTTCATAGCTATAATTAAAACTATTCCATTTTTGGATATAATTTTCCCCTTAATTTCTTTCGTTTGCGAAACCGAAACAAAACTATTAAATAGTAAAGTAATAAAAAGTAATCCGATTGTGTTTTTCATATTATTTCATTCTAATTGTTTGACTTCTATCAGGACCAACTGAAACAATTGAAATAGGAGTATTCACAGCTTTTTCAATATAAGTTACGTAGTCCATCAACTCTTTAGGTAGTTTGTTTTTGCTATCAATTTGCGTTAAATCTTTGTTCCAACCTTTTAAAGAAGTTGTAATTGGCGTTAAATATTTCGCATCAATATTATATGGCAAATAATCAATTACCTGTCCATTATGATTGTAATGTGTGCAAACTTCTATCGTTTCAAAATCACTCAATATATCTGCTTTCATCATCATTAATTCGGTTACACCATTTACCATAATTGCGTATTTTAAAGCAGGAATATCTAACCAGCCTGTTCTTCGCGGCCTACCAGTAGTGCTTCCAAACTCTTTACCAATCTGACGAATTTTTTCTCCCACTTCGTTTTCTAACTCGGTTGGAAACGGACCACTACCTACACGCGTGCAATAGGCTTTAAAAATACCTATAACATTACCAATTTTATTTGGTGCAATACCTAAGCCATTACAAGCGCCAGCGCAAATAGTATTGCTGCTAGTTACAAATGGGTAAGAGCCAAAGTCAATATCTAACAAACTACCTTGTGCACCTTCCGCCAATACTTTCTTTCCACTAATCATTGCAGTGTTTAAGTAATGTTCGGTATCAACAAATTGTAATTTTTTTAAACTCTCAATAGCTTCAAACCATGTTGGTTCAAGTTCAGCTAAATTATAATCAAAATTATAAAATGATAATAATTGTTTGTGTTTTTCAACTAGGGCATTGTATTTTTCTTTAAACTCTTTTGTTTCAATATCACCAATACGCAAGCCATTTCTTCCAGTTTTATCCATGTAGGTAGGGCCGATACCTTTTAAAGTGGAGCCAATTTTATTTTTACCTTTAGCAGCTTCGCTGGCGGCATCAATTAAACGATGCGTTGGTAAAATTAAATGTGCGCGTTTACTTATTAATAATTTTGATGTTACATCAACACCCAAACCTAACAGGGCATCAATTTCTTTTTTAAAAATTACAGGATCAATCACAACCCCATTACCAACAATATTTATGGCTGTGGGATGAAAAATACCGCTAGGAATGGTATGCAACACGTGTTTAATACCGTTAAATTCTAAGGTATGTCCTGCATTTGGTCCGCCCTGAAAACGAGCAATAATATCGTAATTGGGGGTTAATACATCAACAATTTTTCCTTTGCCTTCATCACCCCATTGCAATCCTAAAAGTACATCTGCTTTGTTTATCATTTACAAAAAATTAGAAAACAAATGTATTATAAAACAAATGCTATTTAAAGGGTTTTAATAACTTTTTAATAAGAATTACTTACCCATCACACTCACCCTAATTCCCTCGCTATGGCTTGTAAATTCAGGAGCGTACATACACTGTATGCTACTGATGCCGTTGCTAAAATTACCGCTATGACTTACTACCAATGGATATTCAAACACATAAGTACCTTTTGGTAAATACGAAATAAAGAAATTAGTTGAGGCATCCTTAGTAGCTTCGTAATAACCCAAACCATCTTGGTAGCGGTAACCGCTAAATACATTGGTTGGTTCAAAACCGCTGGCACGCATATCTTTTAAGTGAACGTATTCCATATCTCTATCTACTTGTAATTCGATTCGCACTTTAATTTTATCGCCAACTTTTAAAACGTTTGTGGCGCTTACCGGTGTAATTACCGGTCCGCTTGCAGTGTTGGTTTGTATAAATAATTTTTTAGTTAATTTTAACGGCGTTTCGTGAGGCGTAATTTTATCTAGCTGTTCAAAATACTGCCAGTACACACTTCCCCAACTAACGCCTGCATCTTTTTTAATTACTTTTACTTTACCCATTGTTGGTTTAATATCACTTCCAGTAAATGTTTTTTTAAAGTAACCCGTGCCCGCTTCCACTTTTAAATCTTTATCTGTTTTTGGGTCTATTTTTAAATCGCCTAAACTTATTTCAACGTTTGGTTCTGTACTTAACCAATCTGTTCCACGTAATAATAAGGCATAAACGGCTTCGGTGGTGGCCCGAGTGGTACCCCAATTTTGCGTTTGTTTACTTTTTATAAGCCAAGTTTTTAAATCGTCAACAGCTTTTAAATCGGCACTTACTTCATCAAAGGCTTCAATCATTAAGGCTTGCATTTCAATTGGGGCTTGGTACCAATAGTAGCCGCCGTAATTTTCTTTCCAATACATACCCATTTCTTCGTTATTTAATGAGTTTTCTTTTAACGATTTCATAATATCTGTTGCTGTTTTTTTATCATTATATCGGTTGCTGTATAAGGCAATCATACCTTGCATGTAACGGCTATTATCTAACCAAAATTTAGCCGATTGTTTTTTATAATATTCAACCGACTCATTATTTCGCGAACTGATTTTTAAATCTTTAAAATAACTGCGCATATATAAAAATTGAATTTGCGTGTAACCTAAATGATTATTTTTTAAATAATCTTTATCGTAACGTTTCATGTATTCATAATCTTGTTGCAATTTGTTATCACAAAACATTACTGCCTTTTCAACCATATCTTTTAGTTTGGTATCTTTAGTAAAATCAACCACTCCTAATTTCTGTAAGTGAGCAAAGCCGGTTGCAATGTATTGGGTTATGTACCAATCTTCTGGAGCGCCCTTAAACCAAGGCCAACCGCCATTGCTGGTTTGCGCTTTTTGTAATTTTAAAAAGGCAGCATTTAACTCGTTACTCATTTTATTTAAATCGAATAACAAACCCACACGTTTTTTATTTTCGCTTTCGTTTTTAGATTGCAATACCCAAGGCGTTTCTTCCAACACAACAGCTTTTAATTCCTGATTTTTTTCGAGATTTGATAAAAATGTTTCAGGACTATTCATTTTCCAACTTTCAAAAATTTGTTTAATTTTTGGTTTAGAATTTGCCACATAACTTGCCAAGGCGTTTGAATAATAACGTGCAAAAGTTTGTTCGTTGCATTCGTAAGGATACTCCATTAAATAAGGTAAACTTTGTACAGCATACCAAACTGGATTAGCTGTAAACTCCAAGGTATAAGCATGATTTTTTAAAGTAGTAGAATTATTATTTTGATTAATAAACTTAGTAAACGAAAACTCTTTGGTTTGATTGCCACGAATTGGCAATGGCATACTTTCTGTTACCAACATGCGGTTGGTTAATACAGGAATTGCCATTTCTTCGCCATCGCTATAACTACCTGCTTTTGCAACTATTTTGTATTTAATGGCGTGGTAACCTTCTGGTATCCTCAAATTCCATTCGATAGAGGTACTTTGACCTTTTGCAATTTTAAAATCGCGCGTGCCAATTGTTGGGAAATTTCCGCTCATAGCTTCAATCATTTTTGTAGAAATTTCTTGCTCTGTTAATGCGTCGTATAATTTTAATTCGGCAACGCCACTTAATTCCTTATCCGATAAATTAACTACTTTGCTAATAAAGGTTAGTTTATCATTTTCTCTTAAAAAGCGTGGTGCGTTTGGCTGCACCATTAATTCTTTTTGAGTAACTACTTCGTTTTGGGTTTGAGCGTAGCTTAAATCTTTGGTATGCGCAAAGCCCATAAACTTCCATTTGGTTAAGCTTTCAGGAATAGTGAATTTTATTATCACTTCTCCATTTTCGTTGGTTTGTAATTGTGGAAAAAAGAAAGCCGTTTCGTTAAAGTTTTTGCGAGTAGCCACGGCACCTAATCCGTTTGATTTTGCTTCTTTACCTTCGGCTCTGACATTACCTCCTTTTGTAATTACACTACCAAATGCATTTGTACTATCTGCTAATACGACATCATCACTTTTATTTTTTGCTGATTTTTTAGGCGATTGCTCTTTGTCCACAGATTTTTCTTCAGAAACTTCCGCGACAGCCATTGGCATATTGCTACTTTCGGATTTATATACTTCGTCATAGTCGCCATCTTTGTAACGAGAACTTCTGTAATTTTTGCCTCCACCTACTCCATAGCCATAGCCATAATAATTTAAACCAAACATGTTTAAATGGTCATAATAAATATTTTCAACCGAAATATACTTTGTATTATAATTATAAAGAATTTGGGAGTTAGTTTGGTCTTCTAAACTGTGTCCCCAGTGGTATTTGCTATAAAACGAATTGTAAACATTAAAGCCCCAATAATTGGGCCTAAAAGCATCTAAGCTGGCATCGTACATAGCGGCTAACATTTCTGCAGCAACTTTATCACCTTTTTTATTTTTAATGGTAAGGTTCCATTCTTCCTGCTGCCCCGGTAATAATTTATTACGAAAGGTAGCATATTGAATGTTTAATTCTTTATTGGAAAATGGGACTGTAATATATTGCTGATAGTTATAAACTCGTCCAAATTTTACGAAGTGGTAATTAGCAATTAATCCACCACGGTTTGCTTCAACAATCGGAATCTCGAATGGTTTTAAGGATGGTGACGTTAATTTTGTTTCAATACCTAATTCGCTTTCTACTTCGTATATTAAATTTATATCGGTATAACTGCTTGCAACTACAAACTTTGCAGTTTCTAACGGTTCGCAGGTTGTTTTAATTGGTAAGCCCCAAATAGCTGATTTTATTGGTAATTCGTTATTTGTTGGGTTGTAAACCGTTATATAATTTATTGATTTTACCTCTGAACCAAATTTATCTTTACAAAAACCTTCAATAATATAAACACCTTGTGCTAAATTTTTAAACTCGTTATAAATAATATTTTTGTCTTTTTTAGTATCAAAATTTTTGGTAAAAGCTACTTTACCTTTTTCCCATTTGTATTTGTTGGTTTCATCGGCAAAAATATCGTTGGGAAATAATTTATAATACTCGTCTTTATTATATAAATGCTTATCAGGCCGCGCCCACAAGCGTTTACGAAACACTTTATTTGGCTGAGCTAAGTTGTAAACAGTTAGTGTTCCTATTGTATTTTCTTCAATACCGTTTAAGTTTTGCGTGTAAATAGAAAATTTTGATAACTCTTGCGTATTAACAATTTCAGGAATACTAACCGATAATTCAATTGCTTGATAACCCACTTTAAAATAGGTTTGAGCACTTTGTGTTTCTCCATTAATATCGGTTACATCCGCCAAAATTTGGTAGGTGTAGTTAGGGTTATCTTTTTTATTTATTGTAGGATCTGGTAGGGCTTTAAATTTAATTTCGTACTCTCCTTTTTCATTTGTTTTTACTTCGCCATTTGTAATCTCTACTTCTGTACTTTGCGAATAATATGGACGGTACCAATACCACCAATTTGGGTAGTTTACAGTACGTACTACTCTGTATTTTACATCTGCTCCATCTATTACATTTCCGGCATAGGCTTTAGCAATACCTTTTACGCTTACATCATCGTTTAATTTATAACTGCCTTTTAAAGTATCAAAATAGGTTTCAAACTTAGGACGTTTGTATTCTTCAACCGAAAAACTTCCAGTACCATAACCATCGGTAATTGTCATTTGCCCTGTTAAAACACCTTGGGGCGCAACAAATGAGCCTGCTACGGTTCCGTATTCGTTTGTTGTTAATGTTTGCTCGGCAATTTTTTGATAATTTACATCGTAAAAGGTAAGGTGTGTGCTATGGTTTGATAAAATTTCAGCTTTATTTTTTTTAGAAGTGTTTAAAACAATAGCTTTAAAATAAACAGTTTGCCCTGGACGATAAATGGCTCTATCTGTAAAAATGGAAGTTTGAATTTGGGTTTGATAATTATCATAATCTTTATAGGAATAAAAATTATCGTTGATAATTACATTATCTTTTTCGCTTTTTACCTCTACAAAATAATTATATTCATCGTTACTACCCGAGCCTTTTATAGTGGCGAAACCTTTGGCATCGGTAGTATATTGGTTTCCCTTTTTAAATTCGTATTCGCTAATTTTATAATTGTATTTATTGTACCAAATTTGTAAATTAGCGTTGGTAATAGGTTTGCCAGTAGTACGATTTAACACATAAAAATCGTATTCGCCACTTGCTTTGCGTTTATTTAAGGTTGCTAAATCGCTTACCACGTAGTTTTGAAAGGTGCAACTATTTTCTTTTATTAAAAAATCTTTACTTGTAGAAGCCAATAGCATATAATAACCTGCTTCTGCAGGCGGAACTTTTATCTCTACAATATGCTTATTATAATCGTTATCACTAGGCAAATCTTGCTCAAAGTTTAAAATAGTAGGAAGCGTTAATAATTTAGCGAATAATTTTTCGCCATGTAATTTGTTTTGGTAATTACGCATTATAAAATAATCTGCCTTTACCAACTTAAAATACAATCTTGTAACATTCGTATAATCAATTAGCACTCGGTTTGGAAGATTTAAGTCATTTACTTGTTCGGCTGTAATTCGTAGTGCTTTTGTTTCGATATTGTTAATGGTATTTTGGGCAAGTTGCGCGCCACGAGTTTTTGGATGCTGCTGCACAATTTGCGTGCAGAATGTATGCGCTTTTATTTTATAATCTTTGTAATCATCGTTATTTAAAGGCTGATACAATGCAGATTTTTGTAAATACCATTCTGCAACTTTATGCTTTAATTCGGATACGCGGGGGCTTTGCGCAAATTGTTTTTCTAACCAGCTTAAAGTTTGAAGGTAAAGACTATCTTTTAATTCGTTTTTAGAATAGATGTTTACAAAGTCTAATCTTTCAAATTCTAAATCTAACACTGCGGTTAAATTTTGAGAAGTTAAATTAAAATTATATAAATCTTGAAATAAATTAACAGCATAATACTTAAATTCTAAGCTGTCCTGTGGTTTGGTAATTTGTAACTTTAAAAAATCGGGGTAGGGTTTTAAATAAGCATCATCATTTACTACAAATTGTTGTGCAGCTTTTGTAACATCGGCTTCACTATTTTTAAAAAAATCTAAGGCTCGGTGGGCTAAAAAATCGTACAATGTTGGTCGCCATTGGCGAGTTTGCGAACTGCCTTTTACAATTATATCGTCAAAAAGTTCTAGTTTAGTAACTTTTAATTCATCAGCTTGTTTCAATGATTCTTTAAAATTAGTTATACAGCTATTTACTAATGCTTTTAAATCCCAAGTGGCAATATCTTCTTTATTAAATGAAACTGTTTGAGAGCGGTTATAAAACTTCCAACGATTTTGCTGGTAGTATTGCCAATACGCATCTGCTAATAAACTTTGAAGTACTGGTTTTATTGGGAATTTAGCTGCTGCAACTTCTTTAGTTAAATCGTTAATGTTTTTTTCTTGACTAAATTCTTCTTTGTATTGCGCATATTTTAATTTAAAAATTACCGATTTTACAAACTGTGGTGCATTGCTTTCGGTTTTGGCACGGTTGTAAATTTCTTCAATAATTATTGAAGCACTTTCGGTTAAGCCTTTGTTTTCGCAACTATCTATTCGTTTCCATAATTTCGCGTAATTATCGTACTTTCCAAATAAAACCATATTTTTTTTATCTTTTAATTTAACAATGAAGCCTAAACTTAATGCCATAGAGGCAAAAAAGGCTAACGATAAAACTGCAATTTTTTTAACTGACATACTTTTGTTTTGTAATAAGATGTTGAGAAAACTAAAATTCCATAATTTGTAACCAAATTATTTTATTTTGTTATAAATATAGTTTAATTTATTAAAAATATCGAAATTAGAGCCAAACAAAACTATGGAAGGATTGATTGAAATTTTAAAAATTATTTTACCTGCGCTAGCAGTATTTGCTGCTGCATATTTTTTAGTACAACGTTTTTTAACCAACGAGCAAGGTCGCAGAGACTTTGAATTAAAAAAGGCATCACAATCAACTATTACACCCTTAAAATTGCAGGCTTACGAGCGTGTTGTTATTTTTTTAGAGCGAATACACCCAAATACATTGGTTGTACGAGTTAATAAGCATGGTATGACCAGCCATGTATTACATCAAGAATTAGTTAAGGCCTTAAAAACAGAATACGAACATAATATTTCACAGCAAATTTATATGAGTCATAATGCCTGGGAATTAATAAAAAATAGCAAAGAAGAAATAATTAAATTAGTAAATATTAGTGCTACTAAGGTTGCGCACGATAGTAATAGCAACGAATTAGCAATGATGGTTTTGAACATTACTGCTAATTTAGAAAAACGCATGCCGAGCGAAATTGCTTTAGAGTATGTTAAAAAGGAGATTAGTCAAATTTTTTAAAATATAATAAATTTTATAAGGTACTTATTTGCTGTAACAGGTTGTTAAGTTATGTTATTACCATTTTAAATCTCGGTAATAATTTGTAAATTTACTTAAGTATAATTAATTAAGTTTATGAATAAACCCACCCTTATAATTGGCGCATCCGAAAATCCCGAACGTTATAGCAACAAAGCTGCTCTAAGTTTAAAAAAGCACAATCATACTATTTATTTACTGGGAAATAAATTAGGGCAAATTAATGGCGCTAAAATCGAAGTAGAAAAAATTAATTATTCGGATATTGATACTGTATCGTTATATCTTAATAAAACAAATCAAATTCCTTTTAAAGAATACATTTACAGCATAAATCCTAAACGTATTATTTTTAATCCAGGTGCCGATAATCCTGAATTTTACGCAGAAGCGACACAAAAAGGAATTGAATGTTTAGAAGCTTGTACCTTAGTTATGCTGAGTATTGGGAATTACTAAAAAATCATTAACTTTATACTTTGCATAAAAAACATGAGTGTTTATAATAAATACGAGTCAGTAATTGGTTTAGAATGTCACATTCAATTACTTACTAAAACAAAAATGTACAGCAACGACGTCGCTGAATATGGAGCCCTTCCTAATACTAACGTTAGTGTGGTTACTTTAGGAATGCCGGGTACATTGCCTGTTGTAAATATTCGAGCTATTGAATTTGCTGTAAAATTAGGTATTGCAGTACATGCCAATATTCGCGAAGAAAATCAATTTGCTCGAAAAAATTATTTTTATGCCGATTTACCAAAGGGCTATCAAATAACACAAGATAAAACACCTATTTGCAACGGTGGTTACATAATAGCAAAATTAAAAGATGGTTCTGATTTTAAAGTAAACCTAACCCGCGTACACTTGGAAGAAGATGCCGGGAAAAGTTTACACGATATTGATCCCTTTGAAACTTTTGTAGATTTAAATCGCGCCGGAACACCTCTTTTAGAAATTGTTACTGAGCCCGATTTTAGAACTGGCGAGCAAGCTTATGCTTATTTAACTGAAGTTAGAAAGTTAGTGCGTTACCTCGATATTTGCGACGGTAATATGGAAGAAGGAAGTTTGCGTTGCGATGCCAACATCTCAGTTATGTTAAAAGGTTCTAAAGTATTTGGTAAAAAAGTAGAAGTTAAAAACATGAACTCGTTTCGTAATGTGCAGCGAGCCATTGACTTTGAAATAAAACGCCAAATAGATTTAATTGAGGCCGGCGAACCAATCGCAGGCGAAACACGTAGTTTTAATGCAGATGATGGAAGTACTTTTGCACTTCGTAGTAAAGAAAATGCAAACGATTACCGTTACTTCCCCGAGCCCGATTTACAACCCATTTTTGTAACCAGGGAATATATTAATGAAGTAAAGTTGCAAATGCCAACGCTTCCAAACGAATTATTTAAATTATATACGCAAGATTATAAATTAAGCGATTACGATGCTACTCAATTAATCGATTTAAAAGAAGTGGCTGCTTTTTATAATGAATTAATTAAACATACATCCAATTACAAAAGTGCTGCCAATTGGGTAATGGGCTCTGTAAAATCTTACTTAAATGAACGTGCTTTAACTATTAACGAATTTAATTTTGAGCCAAAAAAAATTGCGGAAATTATAAAATTAATTGATGAGGGAAAAATAAGTAACTCTGCCGCGCAACATTTATTTTTAGAGTTAATAAATCAACCAAAAAAAACTGCACAACAATTAGCACAGGAATTAGACTTAATTCAAAACAGCGATAGCAGTGCTTTGCAAGAATTAGTTACTCAAGCACTTTCAAAATTACCCGAAAAGGTAACAGAATATAAAAACGGTAAATTAGGATTATTAGGAATGTTTGTGGGCGAAGTAATGAAATTAAGCAAAGGTAAGGCCGACCCAAAAATTTTAAACCAATTAGTAAAACAAGAATTAGAAAAATAGAAAAGTTGTTATCTACGTTTGTCACACTAAATGCAATTGAAGTATAAATTGCGAAAAAAATATAAAATAATTAAACCCAAATGGCTTTAACTCCAATTAGCCTAATAAAAAATAAAAAATCGTAACTATGTATAAAATAATCCTATCCCTTTCAACAATCGCTTTATTAGCATCTTGTGGCGATGCTAAAAAAACAGGTTCATTCGAATTAACAGGTACTTTAACTGATACAAAAGGTGAAACCATTTACCTCGAAAAATTAACCAATCCTCAGCCTGTGTTAATTGATAGTGCAGTTATTGACGATAAAGGTAATTTTACATTTACAAATTACACGCCAAAAATTGGGTTTTACCGTTTAAAAGCTAACCAACAAAATTTTGCAATGTTAGTGTTAGATAGCACAGATAAAGTAAACGTAACTGGTAGTTTTAAAGATTTAGGAAATACTTACAAAGTAACTGGGTCGCCCGAAACAATTTTATTTTTAGAATATAATAACATTGCTAAAAAAAATAAAATACAGTTAGATTCTTTAAATCAGGTGTTTCAAAACATAGTTGAAGAAAAAAAGTTAACTAAATCACAAATCGATTCTTTAAGCAATACATTTCAAACGCCATACGAAAGCATTGTAAATCCTCAAAACGATATGCTTTCAAAAAAAATTATTCAAAACGCAAACATGTATTCATCGCTAATGGCAATACAGGGTATGGATCCTTTAAAATATGCCGACGTTTATAAAACATTAGATATTGGTTTAACAAAAAAATATTCGCGCGATGCTAATGTTGCAATGTTTCACGATGTAGTTTTAAAAATGTTAGCAACAACCGAAGGGCAAGTAGCACCAGAAATTAATTTACCATCGCCCGATGGTAATAATATTGCGCTATCATCATTAAAAGGTAAAGTTGTGTTAGTAGATTTTTGGGCAAGCTGGTGTGGCCCTTGTCGCAAAGAGATGCCAAACGTTGTAAAAGCCTATGCCAAATTTAAAAATAAAGGCTTCGAAATTTATGGCGTAAGTTTAGATCAAGAAAAAGAGCGTTGGGTAGAAGCCATAAAAAAAGATGGTATTACTTGGCCACAGGTTAGCGATTTAAAACAATGGGATTGCGAACCTGCCAAACAGTATGGTGTTACTGGTATTCCATATACTGTTTTGTTAGATAAAGAAGGAAAAATTATTGCTAAAAATTTACGTGGCGATGAATTAGAAAAAAAATTAGAAGAGATTTTGAATTAATAGAAACCATTTTGTTTACGTCAGCAAAATGGTTTAATAATGATTATAGATTTTAACTTATTAAACTTGCAAACTTTCTAAACTTTCTAAACTTTAGAATATTAAGAATATCTAAAAAAAATTGAACCTCAATAAACTAATCATATTTATTTTATTTATTTTGGTTTATAAACTTTCTGTAAACGCCCAACAACCATATTTTCAGCAAGAAGTAAATTATAAAATTAACGTTGAACTAAACGACACGGCTCATACGCTTTCGGCTTTTGAAGAAATTCAGTATATTAATAATTCATCCACATCTTTAAACTATATTTATTTTCATTTGTGGCCCAATGCTTATAAAAATAATGAAACAGCTTTAGCCAAACAATTATTAGAGCATAATAAAACTACATTATACTTCTCAAAACCTTCAGAGCGTGGTTTTATTGATAGTTTGAATTTTTTAGTAAACGGAAAACCCATAAAGTGGGAATTTGATAAAGAACATATTGATATTTGTAAACTAATTTTAAATGAACCTTTAAAATCGTTAGATACTTTAAAAATAACTACTCCTTTTTTTGTAAAAATTCCCGATGCAAAATTTTCACGCCTGGGGCATGATAAACAGGCTTATTTTATAACTCAATGGTATCCAAAGCCTGCGGTTTTTGATAACAGCGGTTGGCATCAAATGCCATATTTGGACCAAGGTGAATTTTTTAGTGAGTTTGGAAGTTTTGATGTAATTATAACACTTCCTAAAAATTATTTATTAAGCGCAACCGGCGATAGAATTAATAGCAATGAAGAAGAAGATTTTTTAAACGAAAATGTAAAACGTACACTTTACCGATTAGACACTAAAGATTATAAAGTTGATGAAATGCAATTTCCTGTTTCTGAAACAGAATTAAAAACAATTCGCTTTAAACAATTTAGAGTGCATGATTTTGCTTGGTTTGCCGACAAACGCTTTAATGTATTACATGACCAAATTGAATTACCAACTACAAAAAAAATAGTAGATACTTGGATATTTTTTACTAACAAAAATTTTGAGTTATGGAAAGATGCTATCAGTTATGTAAACGAATCTACAATTTTTTATTCATATTTAAATGGTGATTATCCTTATAACCATGTTACTGCTGTTGACGGCACCATTATGGCTGGCGGCGGAATGGAATACCCCAACATTACTGTAATTGGTGATATGAGTAATACTACTGACTTAGATATAACAATTGCACATGAAGTAGGTCACAACTGGTTTTATGGTATATTGGGTAGCAACGAAAGAGATTTTCCTTTTTTGGACGAGGGCATTAATTCGTTTTATGAAATGCGCTACATGCGAGCAAAATATCCAAGTAGAAAATTAAGTAACATTATTAGTAAGGATTCTACTTTTAAATTTTTCGGCCTTAATAAAATTCAATATTATAAAGAAAAAGAGATTGCTTATTTTATGAGCGCAAAAGCTCGAACCGACCAACCTATAAATACTGCTTCACAAGATTTTACATCTTTTAATTATGGTAGTATAGTTTACAGTAAAACACCCGTTGCTTTTGATTATTTAATGGATTATATGGGTGAAGAAGCATTAGATAAAGCCATGCAGTTTTATTTCGAACAATTTAAATTTAAGCACCCAAGTGCTAACGATTTGGCAAAAACATTAAGTTATTTTAGTGGCATTAATTTAAACTGGTTTACCGAAAATTTAATTACCTCAAATCATAAAATAGACTATAAATTAAAAAATGTAAAACGCAACCGAGATGGCAGTTTTAAAATAAAAGTAAAAAATAAATGTAATTCATTAACACCTATAAATATTACTGGTTTTAAAAATAACAGACCTGTTGCCTTAATTTGGAATAATGGCTTTAAGGGTAAAAAAATAGTTGAATTTCCAATTATAGATGTTGATTATTTTAAAATTGATGGTGCGGATAAAATGCCAGATATAAATCGTAAAAATAATTTTTGTAAAGCTCATGGACTATTTAAAAAAGCAAAACCTTTACAATTAAATTTTATTACAAAAATTGAAAATCCTGCAAAGGCGCAATTAAATTATGTGCCCATAGCGGGTACAAATTTTTATAACGGTTTGCTACTTGGTGTATCGCTACATAATTATAGTTTTTATCAAAAACGTTTTGAATATAATATAGCCCCAATGTTTGCCTTTAACTCCAAAACCCCCGCTGGCTTTGCAGAATTTAATTTGAATACGTATCCAAAAAAAATATTTCAGCAGATTACTTATGGCGCAAAATTAAAATCATTTGCCTATGATCCCGAGAATTCAATAGATAATATTACAAATAAAAATAATTATTATAACTACTATAAAATAGCCCCTTACGTTAATTTTGAGATTAAAAAAAAGAAGGCAAACAGCCCAATAAAGCAATTTATTACAATCACAAATACAAATTTATTTGCAGATAGTAACGATTATAATAAAACATGCTTAACTTGTGAAATGAGAGGATATTTTCATAAAAACGTTTACTCCTATATCAATCAACTTAATTATGAGCTAATAAACAAACGTGCAATTAATCCATTTAACTTAAATATAAATGTACAGCAAGCAACTAATATGGCTAAATTTTCAGCCACGTTTAATTACAAAATTACACTATCTCCTAAATATTATTTTGATGTGAGAGCCTTTGTCGGAACATTTTTATATGGTACTGATGATGCCAAAGGTTTTTATCGTTTTAGAATGAGAGGTTACAGCGGTTCTGACGATTACTTGTTTGCAACTAATTACGTTGCCCGAAATGAGCAGGTAGGCTTAGGCTTTACACAATTTACCGATGTAGATGGTGCTTTTAAAGTTTATTCTATTTTAGGAAATAGTTCGGAGTGGATAGCTGCAATAAATATAAAATCGCCACAATTATACGTATTGCCCTTAAAATTATTTTTAGATATAGGCACTGCTGATGGCAGAAGTCTTGATAAAGATAAAGTGCTATATTGCGCTGGCGTTAACGTTACTTTATGGAAAGAAATTTTAGATATTTATATTCCCATAAGTTATAGCAATGATATAAAAACCGCTTTAGAAACAAATAATATAAATGGCACTGATAGGGTTCGCTTTACATTAAATATTCATAAATTAGTACCTAAAGATTTTTTAAAAAATAATTTATTTTAATTTTTTGAACTCTAAAAAAATATATTTTGCTTCTGATTTTCATTTGGGCGTGCCTTCACTTGAACTAAGCTTAAAACGCGAAAAAAAAGTTTGTAAATGGTTAGATACTATTAAACACGATGCCAATGAAATTTATTTAGTAGGCGATATTTTCGATTTTTGGTACGAATACAAATACACTATTCCAAAAGGACAAACACGTTTATTAGGGAAAATAGCTGAGATTACAGACTCTGGAATACCAGTACATTTTTTTACCGGAAATCACGATTTGTGGATGAAAAATTATTTTAAAGAAGAATTAAATGTTCAAATTCACCACGCTCCCATAACAAAAACATACAACGGCAAAGTATTTTATATTGGTCACGGTGATGGTTTAGGGCCAGGAGATAGTTGGTATAAAATTCTAAAAAAAATATTTACCAATAAAATAATTCAGTGGATGTTCTCTCGCATTCATCCAAACTTAGCATTTTACATTGCCAAACGCAGTAGCAAACGCAGCCGAATTAATACAGGAGATACAGACGAAAAATTTTTAGGAAAAGAACGTGAATGGCTGTTTTTGTACTGTCGCGACTATTTAAAAACAAACAAAGTAGATTATTTTATTTTTGGACATCGCCACTTGCCTCTTGAATTAAATATAGATAATAAAGCCACTTACATTAATTTGGGGGAATGGATTAACTATAATACATATGCTATGTTTGATGGCGAAACATTGCAGTTGAAGAAGTTTGAGTGAAATTATTGAACCACCGCAATTACCTTCAATTCAATGGCAATAGGCGTTGGTAATTTATTAATTTCAAGCGTTGTGCGGCAAGGCAAGTTATCTTTAAAATATTCAGCCCAAATTTTATTATAAATTGCAAAATCGTCTTTCATGTTGGTTAAAAAAACAGTTACATCAACTATGTTTTGCCAATTGCTGCCACTATCTTCTAAAATATATTTTATATTTCTAAACACGCTGTGGCATTGTGCGGCGATATCGTAACTAATAATTTGATTGTTAGAATCTAGTTCAACACCTGGTATTTTTTTTGTACCACGTTCGCGGGGACCAACCCCGCTTAAAAATAATAAATTACCTACTTTACGTGCGTGTGGATATAAACCTACTGGTTCGGGTGCCTTACTAGATTCAATTTTAATATTATCACTCATATATAAATTTATCAAAAAAATTAATTGTATTTGTTTTAGTAAAGATAAAAAATTATATCAAATTTTTTTAAGTGAATTTTTATTTAAAACCTAATTTTTTTAAATACAATTATTAGATTTTCTTCATAAAAAAGCCAATTTGTCGCGTTTAAAAATTAATAAAAACACAAAAACAAAGCGTAAATTTGTAATATGATTTTATCAGAGCACCTATTATCGCCTCAAATACTTTTAAACTCTAATTACCCAACACATTTAAAAGATATTGCTCAAAAAGTTTTTAATAAACAACGCATAAGTTTTAATGATGGGGTTGTGCTTTATAATGAAGCTGAAGTAGGTTTTTTAGGTACTTTGGCTAATTATGTGCGTGCCGAAAAAAATGGAAATTATGTTTATTTTAATCATAATTTTCATGTTGAACCAACTAATGTTTGTGTTTACACCTGTTCGTTTTGCTCCTATTCTCGCCTCATTAAACATCGCGAAGAAGGTTGGGAGCTTTCGGTAGACCAAATTTTAGATATTATAAAAAAGTATGATGGGCAAGCCGTAACCGAAGTGCACATTACTGGTGGCGTAGTTCCAAAACAAGATTTAGCTTTTTATATTGAATTGTTTCAAAAAATAAAACAGCATCGACCCAATTTACATATTAAAGCTTTAACACCTGTTGAGTTTCATTACATTTTTAAAAAAGCAAAACTAAGTTATGCCGAAGGTTTAAAATTAATGAAAGATGCTGGTTTGGATAGTTTGCCAGGTGGTGGAGCCGAAATTTTTGATAAAGATATTCGTGATAAAATTGCTGGTGGAAAATGTAGCACCGAAGAGTGGTTATCTATTCACGAAATTTGGCATACTATGGGTAATTTTTCAAATGCAACGATGCTTTACGGTCATATCGAAACCTTTGAACACCGTATTGACCACATGGATAAGTTAAGAAATTTACAAGATAAAACCAAGGGCTTTAATGCCTTTATTCCTTTAAAATTTCGTAATAAAGAAAATGAAATGGCTAATGTGTCCGAAGTTAGTGTTATTGAAGATTTACGAAATTATGCAATATCACGTATTTATTTAGACAATTTTAATCATATAAAAGCCTATTGGGCTATGATTGGTCGCAATACAGCACAACTTTCGTTAAATTTTGGTACTGATGATTTAGATGGAACAATTGACGATACCACCAAAATTTATAGTATGGCAGGTAGCGAAGAACAGCATCCAAAATTAAGTACCGAACAGCTAGTTAATTTAATAAAAGCGGTTGGTAAAACCCCTGTTGAACGCGATACATTATATAACATTGTTAAGACCTACTGATAAAATTATTTCTTAAAATTGTATTTAAAAACTACCTTTACTATCTTACATATTTTACATGAAAACTTGCAAAAATATTCTCGAAACCATTGGTAACACGCCGATGGTAAAATTAAACAAAATCACGAAAGATTTACCTTGCGATGTGTATGCAAAAGTAGAAACCTTTAACCCTGGTAACAGTATTAAAGACCGCATGGCTATTAAAATGATTGAAGATGCCGAAAAAGATGGGCGTCTTAAACCAGGTGGCACAATTATTGAAGGTACAAGTGGTAACACTGGTATGGGTTTGGCTATTGGCGCCGTTATTAAAGGTTATAAATGTATTTTTACTACTACCGATAAACAAAGTAAAGAAAAAGTTGATGCCCTACGTGCCTTCGGTGCTGAAGTAATTGTTTGCCCTACAGATGTAGAGCCTGAAGATCCTCGTTCTTATTACTCTGTATCATCGCGTTTAGTTAACGAAATTCCAAATGCTTGGAAACCTAATCAATACGATAATTTAAGTAATTCAACAGCGCATTACGAACAAACTGGTCCCGAAATTTGGGATCAAACTGATGGAAAAATTACGCATTTGGTAGTGGGTGTTGGCACTGGTGGAACAATTTGTGGAACAGGCAAATTTTTAAAAGAAAAAAATCCTAATATTAAAATTTTAGGAATTGATACTTATGGCTCTGTTTTTAAAAAATATAAAGAAACAGGCATTTTTGATAAAAACGAAATTTATCCATATATAACCGAAGGTATTGGCGAAGATTTTTTACCAGCTAATGTTGATTTTAAAATTATTGATCATTTTGAAAAAGTAACCGATAAAGATGCTGCAATTATGACACGCCGCATACCAAAAGAAGAGGCTATTTTTGCAGGAAACAGTGCTGGCAGCGCTATGGCAGGACTTTTACAAATGAAAGATATGTTTAAAAAAGGCGATGTAGTTGTTGTTATTTTTCACGACCACGGAACACGTTACATGGGCAAAATGTTTAATGATGATTGGATGCGCGATCGAAATTTTTTAGAATATACAAAACCAAAAGCTATTGATTTAGTTGCCAATCATAAAAATCAAAAATTATTAAGTATTGATGCAAATGATACTGTGCAACATGCATTAGAAATACTTAATAAATTTTTCATCTCCCAAATTCCTGTAACCGAAAAAGGTATTTTTGTGGGCTCTCTAAACGATAATTACTTATTTAATAAATTAATCGAAAATAACGAAGTAAAAAATCAAACTATAAAATCTTTAATGCAAGCACCGTTTCCATTAGTTGGCGAGAAAGCAAGTATTGAAGACGTTAGTAAGTTAATTACTAAAGATAATAATGCTGTTTTGCTAAAAGATTTGGGCGGCAATATGCATATAATTACCAAACATGATATAATTGAAGCTGTTGCCAAAATGGGATAGTTGTTTTATTGTACAAAGTGTATTATACCTTAAAAATTAATTAATTATTTGAATGATTTTCTGACCAGCATTGCCTTTTAAAATTTAAAGATTTACTTGCCTTAAAATGCTACTTGTGGCAAAAGAATTAAAAGCTATGTTTTAAAGTAATTTTTAATTGCTATTATATATTGCTTTAAAAGAAATCAATAATCACTACGGCCTATACTCTAACTTAAATTCAACCCAAGTTTTTATAGTAGGACTTATATAAAAATTAAATTTATTCAGAGTTTTTAATTCGTTTTCAATTATTTTTTTTTCGTCGGGTGTTAAATTAAATGAGTTTGTAAAGTTTACCTTCTCTACCTGTTTTTTTTCGTTTATAATTAAAACAGCATCAAACTTTTTAATTAAATTTTTAGCGTTTAATTTTTCTCCTACATCTTTTATTAAAACAATTTCTCCGCCTGCGTAATAGCATTGGTTTCTGCTGTCACTGGCATCAACAGGCTTAGTGTTTGTTGTTGGTTTTGTATCACTTTTAGAGTTTACAGATTGGTTTTGTTGTTCGATAGTGGCAGTAACAGAGGGTTGTGTTTTTGGGCTTTCATCGGCACGACTTTTTTTACGATACGTACTTTTGTTTGCTTTAACAACCTCGCGCGAATTTATTTCTTTTTTAGCATCGCTATCTTTGGCTTTATCTTTTGCCTCTGAAGCAGGGCCACTAGTATAGTTATTACTATTTGAATTATTAGTAGTAGTAGTTTCTGCTTCGTTTAAAACAACATCTTTATCACCTTCACTATCATCAACACCGGCTATAATTTTTGCAGGTGTATTGGTAGCAACCTCATCGTTTAATTTACCCGAACCTGCCTGGTTTGATTGTGTTTTACTTTTTGATAAAGCTAAATTATCTAAATTGGAAGTAATAGTTTTTTTAGATTCTTCGGCTTCTGCACTTTTATTGGCAATAATTCTAAATTCATCTTGCTTTGTTACATCTTGCTTTTTTTCACTTTTTTCAACAGCTATTTTTGCGTTAGTAGTAACCGCTTTATTTGCATCGACTTTACTTTGCAAAAGAGCTGGCGCTTCATTTTTTTCAGCAGCTTTAATTTCGTTAATTTCGGTTGATGTAGTATTTATAGTTTTTAGTTGTTCAAAAGTTGAAACAGTTTCTTCTTTTTTTGTATCCTCTATCAACGAAACATTTTTTGTTTCTATAATTTTATTACTAAAGTATAAAATATAAAAAGCACTAAAGCCAATAATTAAAAATAAACTTGCCGCGGCATACCATACTATATAAAAATTTTGTTTTTTTTGTTGAAATAATTTTTGAGAAATTTTTTTATCTAATCCACTTTTTAATTCAAAGCCTTCTTCTTTAGATGCTAAGGTTTCAAATCCAGCAAATGCATCTTTCTCAAAGTCGTCTTCTAAACCTTGTTTATTTTTATTTAAAAAATCGTTTAAATTATTATTTGGGTTGTTGTTCATTAATTAAAATTTCCATTTTTAGTTTTAAATTTCGTTTGCCGTTTTGTATATAACTTTTTACTTCGTTGTTAGTAAAACCTGTTAATTCCTCAATATCAATATACGATTTATTTTTTAAATAAAACAATTCAATACAGGTTTTTTGTTCATTATTAAGTTGTTCAATTGCCTGTTCCATTATGGCAATTTGAGCTTCCTTTTCATTAAGATGCTCGGGGTTTGAAAAATCCATAACCAAATGCACATTTTCTTTTAATTCTAATTCTTTTTTTAGCATACTTTGGCGTTTGCGCAATTCCATTAAGCAAAAATTTTTGCTATACACATACAACCAACTTTTAAAATATTGAATTTTATGTTTTTTTAAATCGGCTAATAGGTTTGTAAAAATCTGTACAACAGCATCTTGAGCATCATCTTTATTCTTAAGATATTTAATGCTTAAACCTAAAACTAAATGACCATAACGTTCGTACAAAACACCTACAAAAAAATTATCGTTTTTTTGCAAATAAGTGTTAATTAAATCCAAATCGGAATAATTTTTGTATTTACTATTGCTAGGCAAATTGAGTTTAAATTACAACAAATTTATCAAATAAACAACAATTGTCAATTAAAGACAAATGTTATATTTGTAGATTAAATTTAACAAAAAACTGCAAAAAGGATTTAAATATCTATTAGTATTATTTTGCCTGATTTCGTTTAGATTTCAGCAACCATCCAACTTTGATACTAACTCTAAATTAAAAGCAGTTTTTTTATACAATTTTACCCGATATTTTGAATGGCCAGAAAAAAAGAAAGAAGGTAATTTTGTAATTTATGTAGTTGGTAAAAATGATAATTTAATAAGCGAAATAAAAAACTTATTAAGTAAAAAAAAGGTAGGTAATCAAGATATTGAAATTAAAAATTCTGTCGTCTTTGATGCCGCTATTTCATCGCAAATTATTTATGTATTAAACGATGCCGCTAAATCGGTGGGCGATGTGGCATCTAAAAACAAAGGTAAAGGTAACTTAATAATTAGCGAAACCGTTGGCGCTTGTAAGCAGGGCTCAAGCATAAATTTTGTAGTAATAGATAATAAATTAAAATTTGAATATAATAAAAACAATGCCATAAAATGTGGGCTAAAAACGAATGATGATTTTAAAGCATTAGCAATAAACGTTGATTAAAATTTAAAAAAATGATAAAATTGCGTTACATAGTAAAAACCATAGTATTTAGCATAGTATTGCTAATTACAGTAAATGGTTTTGCGCAAAGCGATAGGCTTATTAGGGCGCAGCAACTTTACAATAAAGCACAACCTTTATTTAAAATTAAAAATGTTGCCGACGAAAAAAACGCAATTATATTTATTAATGAAGCAAAAAGCGCCATTGATAGCGTTGTTGTAAATACCGAAACAAAGGCTGATTATGCAAGCTGGAGTACCCGAGCTTTTATTTATTTTGAAATTTATAAGTTAAACGACAAACAAAAATTAAATTCTTCTGTACGCGATACTCTAATTTCTTCAATATTAATGTCAAACAAATTAAAGCCTGATGCAGATTACGAATCAAATAATAAAAAATTACTTATAAGCGTTTCCATAGGTTACTACAACCTTTCTAAAAAATTACTTGAAGATTCGCTTAATGAAAAACGAAGTGCTTTAGCTTACAACAAATACAAACAAACTTTTTTAATAGCTGAGCCTAAAGCTAATTTTTTAAGTAAAGATATTGAGTACTACACTGCGGTTGGAAGTTTTTATGCTAATATTTATAATAAAGACAACAAAAACACGCAAGCTTTAGATATTTCGAAAGTAGCATTATTAAAGGTTTTGGAATTGCAACAAGATAATCAATCTGCTAACATGAACATGGGAATTATGTATTACAACCAAGCTGTTAAATTAATTGAAAGTATTGGTATTGATAATACTAACATTTCTCAATTAGATATAATACAGGAAAACATGGTTAAATTGGCGAAGCAAGCTGAACAATTTATATTAAAGGTTTATAAAGTCGACCAAAAAAATCCAAAATCGGTTGAAGCTCTTTATTACATTTACCGAATGCTTAACGATGATGCAAAGTTTAACGACTTTAAAAATAAGTGTAAGGAATTAGGAATTAAAACAGATAAATAAAATGACTATTAAATTTACAATAGGTAGACGAATAGGCTTAGGATTTGCTACTTTAATTATACTTACAATAATTGCATTTATGCTAACTGTTGTTACCCTAAACGATAGTAAACAGCGAACCGAAACAGTGGTAGGCCAAGTTACTCCAAGCGTGGTTGAATTAAAAGAATTAAACCTTTTACTGCAACGCTCACACACTAACATTTCGAAATGGTTTTACAATAAAAGTTTTAACGATGTTGAATTTAGAGAAGAACTTCGCAATATAATTGCTAAAGATTATCCTAAAAAACGATATGCTTTAGTTGAACTTAGTAAAAACTGGACCAAAGACGAAAAAGAACAACTTAAAAATATTTTTAACCGTATTGAAACTTTGTTTAAGTTATATCAAAACGAAATTATGGGTAAACTTACCTCAACCGAAGCATACGAGGATGCCAATATTATTTCGTTTGCACGCTTTACGTTTGAAGATTCGGAATTAAGTATAAAAGTTATTTATAAAAATTTAAATGCTTTAATCGACATTAAAACACATTTTGCCGAAGAGGTAAAAGACCAAATGTTTAGTTCAATAAACTTTTTACAACGTTTTGTTCAATTGCTTGGTATTACTTTAGTTATTGGTGGTATTTTTGTAGCTATTTTTACAACCCGAGCAATTATTGTACCTATCAAACAACTTAAAAAAATGCTGGTATCAATGGGTTTAGGTATTTTACCAAAAGAGCGAATTAGAGCCCGTAACGACGAAATTGGCGAAATGGGTATTGCCCTTAACGACCTTATTCAATCTATGAATCAAACTACAGAATTTGCTAAACTTACTGGTGCTGGAAATTTTAAGGCTGACTATAAACCGTTAAGTAAAGACGATACTTTAGGGCATGAATTACTTAAAATGCGTAACGATTTAGCCGAAAACGAACGTTCGTTAGAGAAAAAAGTTACCGAACGTACCGAAGAGGTTGTGCGGCAAAAAGAAGAAATTGAAGGAAAAAACGAAGAGTTAGAAATACTTTATAAACAGGTAACTGACAGCATTCACTACGCCAAACGCATACAAGAAGCTATATTACCTGCGCAAACTTATATTGATGACGTATTACCTAACTCTTTTGTGCTTTACAAACCAAAAGATATTGTAAGTGGTGATTTTTATTGGATAGTAAAGAAAAATAATTTAGTTTATTTTGCAGCGGTTGATTGTACTGGTCACGGTGTACCTGGTGCTTTTATGAGTTTGGTAGGTCATAATATTTTGCAAGATATTATAAATCATTCTAACAATATTACGCCAGCACAAATTATGAATAGTTTACGTGAAGGCGTGCTAAATACTTTAAATACTGATAAAAGTGGACGTGATACAAAAGATGGAATGGATATGACTTTGTGTTGCGTTAATTTTGAAACATTGGAATTACAATACGCCGCAGCATTTAATCCATTATATATTGTTAGAAATGGAGAATTATTTCAACACGAAGCAAATAAATTTCCTATAGGCAAATTTATTGGCGAAAAACAAGATTTTACAAATAATATTGTAAAATTACAAAAAAACGACCAATTATTTATTTTTAGCGATGGCTATGCTGATCAGTTTGGAGGACCAAAAGGTAAAAAATTTATGGTAGGTAAGTTTAGAAATCTGTTAAAAAAAGTAACAACTTTAACTGTTATGCAACAAAAACAAATTTTAGAAGAAACCTTAAACGATTGGCAAGGCGAACAAGAGCAAGTTGATGATGTACTCGTAATTGGTGTTAAATTTTAAAAAAATTAAATGAAAAGTAAAATAATAATAGTTATATTAATTATAAATCTTCACTTCATAATAAGTAATTTACTAGCCCAAGCATACCCAAAAATATACACTACTACCATTGGTACATCAGCTATTAGCATTAATACCTTAACTGCAAAAACATATAGCTTTGCAAATTTAATTTACGATTTTGAAATAGATTCACTTTCAAATCAAGTTTACATTACTACTCGTAAAAAAGATCCAACAGGTAAATTGTATACTAATGTAGGTATGTTTGGTGCTATAAGTATCAGTAACGATTCGTTAAAATGGTTTAATAACACCATACAGTTTGATATTAATTTGGCAAACAATTATTTATTTGCCAATAATAAAAAATACACAAGCCGCTACAATAAAACTTATGGTTACGAACAATTTCAGTTTCCATCAAAAGTTGTTTATAATATTAAAAATAATAATTCAGGTTTAATTTACAATACTTTAATTAAAGATGAATTAATGTGTATTAATTTACAAGATGGCAGTTTAAAATGGAAAGCAACTATACCGGCGCAACAAAATTGGGACGATGTAAAATATTTAAATGATAGTATATTATTAATTGCTGCAAATGGCTTGTATGCTGTAAATATTTATAAAGGATTACTTTGGTTTAAAACTTTAAATTCGGTTCAAAAAAATAATAAACCATTAGTGTACTCTTCAATTATTAATGAAAAATTAAAAAAAGAATTTTATTCAGTAATTACGAGCACATTAGAGGCACAAATTTTTAACTTATCGTCAAATATTTTAGTAAGTGATACACTTATTTATTATGCAGGAAAAGAAAAATTAATTGCTGTTACCAAAAGCGGTACTCTGCTTTGGGAACAAATTTTAGATGAAACAACCACCTCGCAAATGTTAGTTTCAAAAGTAAAATCAGATATTATTTTATTAAATACAGGTATTGCCCAGTTTAACGATTTTCCAGTTATGTATGGTGAAGCCTTTGCAATGAGTGTAAATGCTATTACTGGATTGCAAAATTATAAAAACAAATCGGTTCTTGAAAGTTTAGCAGATTACTGTAACTATAAAAATGATTTAATTTTTGCTAATAAAACAAGCATTGCTCAAACCAATATTAATAATACATCGCTTCAATCAATTATCGAAATTACCGAAAGACAATTTGGTAAATTTTTAGAATTTATTGATGGCGATAAATATTTTATAGAAAAAGAAGGATTTTATGTGCCTTTAAATTTTATAAACGATAATGTAATTTATTTTAGAACCGATAATGATAAAGTATATGGCGTATCTAACAACGCTGTAGAATACGAATACCATTTTACCGAATTATACAAATTAAATAATACACTTGGAGATAAAAAATTAGTTACACAGCGTAACAAAACAATTGTAATTAGTAAAAATTACGAATTACTTTTTAGTTTTAACATTGATGTGCCTTGCTTTGTTTGTAATGCCAAAATTTATTTTGTTAAAGATCAATTTTTACACATTATAAATTTTAATGAATTGAAATAATGTTATTGCTTTGATTTATTTTGATTATATTTTTTTACAATTAATAAAAGAGCCCCATATCGTAAATCTTTGTTTTGAACCATTGTTTTTACTTCAGCATCGTCTTCAACATATTTGGTCATAAACGATTTAAAACCTATAAAAGGTACACGCTCTATTTTATTTATATTACTTTTTTGTTGAATATAATAACTTATACTTTCTGAAGTTGTACTCATCATTGAGTTGCGTCCAAATCCCCCTCCATAGCCAAATCCCCCACCATAACCACCATTTGTATGATGAGTAGTGGTGTAAGAATATAAATTTAAATCGCCACTTTCTAACATTAAAGCGAAGCGAGGAGTTGCAGCTAATAAACCAATATATATTGAACGATAACTTACCACTCCTAATTTTCCGTAACCTTTAATGGCTTTGCACGAGAGTTTTTGCTTTTTACCATCTGTTCTTATAAACCATATTCTTTTTGTTTTGTTAAGCCAAAATGAATTATCTCTTACCTTACCTTGTATTGTATCGTTGCCTCTTAAAATGTAGCCTTCAACAAAACCTTTTTGGGAGTAAAAGTTATTAGTTAAAAATACGATTACTAAAATTAAAATAATGTTTTTCACGGTTATTTTTTAAATTATTACTAAAGATAACAATAAAAAAATTATTTACTTAAATTATTTAAAGCATCACTTAATTTTTCAAACTCAAACTCAAAACCAGTATTCTTTATTTTTTTGTTACTAATTTTTAAACCTTCGGTAACCATTAAATGGCTTTCGCCCATTACTAATTTTAAAATAAATGCAGGTACTTTGGGCAAAAACTTTAATCTACTAATGCTTTTTGCTAATTGGCTTGTAAAGGTATTCATAGTTACTAATTCAGTTCCAACAGCATTGTAAGTTTCTTTTAAGTTTACATCTTTTAAAACGTGTACAAAAATATTCGCCACATCGTTTATATGAATCCATGGTAAATACTGCTTTCCATTACCTAACGAGCAGCCTAAGTTAAATTTAAAAGGTGGAATCATTTTTTTATAAGCTCCGCCATTAGTGCTTAAAATTACACCAATTCTAATAATAGGTGTTCTAATGCCAGCATTCATAAAGGGTTTGTAACTGTCTTCCCAAGCTATGCAGGCTTGCGCTAAAAAATCATTGTAGGGCTTTTCTTCTTCCGTAATTAATTTATCGCTTTGTATTGCACCATAGTAACCTACTGCGCTAGCGCCTAAAAAGGTTTTAATAGGAATGTTTAATTTTGTAATGTACTCATATATCAGTTTACTACTTTGTATACGCGAATTAATTATTTCTTTTTTGTAAGCTTCTGTCCATTTTTTATCAGCAATTCCTGCCCCTGCCAAATGAATAATATGTTCTAAATTTTCAAAAGCGGCTTCATCAATATATTGTTTTTCAACATCCCACTTATATTTTTTAATGTTGTTATATTGCCCAGGCTCTCTGCTTAACCAAATAACTTCATAATTATTTTTTAACAATATATTACTTATTGCTTTACCAAGTAAGCCACTTCCGCCAGTTATTAATACCTTTGTCATAATTAATTTAAACAAATATCTAATTTAAAAGTTTATGATTTACGATATTCACATTTTTGTTTGTAACAATCAACGCACAGGTTCCGAAAAATTAAGTTGTGGAGATGCCCATGGGTTAGAATTAGTTGGCGAATTTAAAAAGCTATTAAACGATTTACCAATACAACTCAAAACGCGCGCTAATAAAAGTGGGTGTTTGGGTATTTGCGAATTTGGCCCCACAGTAGCCATTTACCCCGAAGGAACATTTTATGTGGGTGTAAAAAAAGAAGATGTAAAAGAAATTATTGAATCACATATTATTAATAAAATACCTGTAAAACGACTATTATTAAACCAATGAAAGAATTAGTTACACAGCAGGAGCTTGGTAAAATTGGGTTAACACAGCAGGAGTTATTGATTAAATTTAATATGCAATTAATTAAAGATTTTGAAATGTGTGGGGTACCAAATTATTTAGATTTTTTAACTAATTTTAGCTATGCTCAAATTCATAAACATATATTCAATGCGCTTTACTTAATTTTAAAAAAGCAACCTAGTAAATTCCAACAATTACTTTACATTATCGATATTCCTGAAAAAAAACCAATAAAAATTGAAATATTAGAAACGGTTGAATTAACAGTAATTACTGATTTAATTGTAAAACGAATATTACAAAAAGTAATTTTAAAAATAACACATTCTAAATAATTAATGAACATTAGTATCAGAAAAGGTATTGAGGCAGATTTACCAAGCGCTTTAACCTTAATAAAAGAATTGGCCAATTACGAAAAAGCTTCTGGTGAAGTTGAAGTGAACTTAAGTGAAATGCAAAACTGGGGTTTTGGAAGTAATAAATTATTTGATTTTTTTGTATTAGAAAAAAATATAGAAATTATTGGCGTAGCGCTTTACTACTATAAATACAGTACATGGAAAGGCAAATGTTTGTTTTTAGAAGATATTATTATTACCGAAACCGAACGTAAAAACGGATATGGAAAATTGCTTTTTAACGAAGTTGTAAGTGTTGCCAAACAACAAAATGTTAGGCGAATGGAATGGCAGGTTTTAGAGTGGAACATTCCAGCTATTGAATTTTACAAAAAATATAAAGCAAATTTTGATGGCAAATGGGTTAACTGCAAACTAAGTGAACAACAATTACAAAACTATTAATTTAAAACTAGCTATTAGTAATTATCCATTTGGTAATAACAAAAAAACCTAAAACCACCCACCTTTTTTATTTTTACCACCCAAGCCCAAAGCACCTAATAAACCACGAGCTACTTCTTTCATAACGGTTCTGCCAACCTGTCTCACCATAGTATTTTTGCTTGCTTTTTCTACAAAAGATGCTTTTTCTTTTTTCTTTTTTGGTAATTTTTGCTCTAAATTTTCTTCATTTTCGTAAGCCGCTTTTAGTTTGGCAGATAAAATTTCGTAAGCACTTTCACGGTCAATTTCTTGGTTGTATTTACTTACTAATTGGCTTGCGTTAGTAATTTGAGTAAGTTCATCCAAAGTTAAAATTCCAATTCTACTATTTGGTGCTTTTAAATGTACTGCTGCTAAAGGTGTAGGTATTCCTTTTTCATTTAAGGCAGTAACCAATGCTTGGCCAATGCCTAAACTAGTTAATAATTCGTCTGTTTTGTAAAATTCAGAAATTGGATAATTTTCAGCAGTTTTTTTTATAGCTTTTCTATCCTTCTCAGTAAAGGCACGCAAAGCATGTTGTACTTTTAAACCCAATTGTGCTAAAATAGCATCGGGCAAATCATACGGGTTTTGTGTAATAAAATAAATACCAACGCCTTTACTACGTATTAATTTAATAATAGCTTCTATTTGATTTAATAAAGCCTTTGAAGCTTCGTTAAAAATCAAATGGGCTTCATCAATAAAAATACACAGTTTTGGTTTTTCTAAATCTCCTGCTTCTGGCAAAGTAGCATAAATTTCTGATAACAAGCTTAACATAAAGGTGGAAAATAATTTTGGTTTATCTTGTATATTGGCTAAACGAATAATGGAGGCAATGCCACAGCCACTGGGGTCCAATCGAAGCAAGTCCATTACGTCAAAACTTTTTTCGCCAAAAAATTGTTCAGCGCCTTGGCTTTCTAACTCAATTATTTTTCGCAATATAGTTGATGTAGTTGCTGTACTTAAATTACCATATTCTTTTTTAATTTTTTCTTTACCTTCTTCAGCGCTATATTTTAGGAGGGCTTTAAAATCTTTTAAGTCTAATAGCGGTAATTGGTAATCATCGGCATATTTAAATAACAATGCTACCACCCCGCCTTGGGTATCGTTTAACTCTAATATTTTTGAAAATAAAACCGGACCAAATTCTAAAACTGTGGCTCGTAATTTAATACCTGCATCGCAACTAATAGTCATAAACTCTGCAGTTGTAGCCTTTGGCAAAAAGGGTATGCCAATTAAATTATGACGTTCCTCAATTTTTGTATTTATTATTCCTGATTTTGCAATGCCACTTAAATCACCCTTTAAATCCATCAACAACACAGGGATTCCTGCATTGCACATATTTTCGGCTATAATTTGTAAGGTTACAGTTTTACCTGTACCAGTTGCTCCAGCAATTAATCCATGACGGTTTAAGGTTTTTAAAGGCAATTTTATTAAAGCATCTTTTTGAGCTACTCCATCAAACATAGCTGCACCCAAAGTAATTGAGTTTCCTGTGATTGCATAACCTGATATAATGGCTTGTTTAAACGCGTCTAATTTTTCCATTTAGAAAATTTATTATTTTTGCATTAAATGTAGCTATTTGAAATTATAATTTTTAAATAATAGCTTAACCATTTATCATTTTACTAAAACCTTTTAATTTATTAAAATTACCGTTTTAAATTAAGTTAAATTTAATAAGGCAATCAAAGTATATTTGTGTAAAATATTATAAAAATGAAAAATAAATTACTAATTCTTTTTACCATTTTAACTTGCCTTGGTAATGCCCAAACCTATCAAACAGGCACAATAACACTAACATTTAACGATGCTAGCAGAACTGGCGGATTCGGCAGTGGTGGCGGAGCAGGGCGTCAAATACAAACGGAGGTTTATTATCCTACAACAACTGCTGGCTCTAATGTTGCGGTGGCGAGTGGTTCTTTTCCTGTAGTGGTTATTGGGCACGGTTTTGTAATGGGTTGGGATAGTTATGATAATATTTATTCAACTCTTTCAAAACAAGGTTATATAGTTGCTTTACCCCGTACCGAAGGTGGAGCAAGCCCTTCACATATAGATTTTGGTTTAGACGAAGCTTTAGTAGCCAATAAATTACTACAACTAAATACCACTAATACTTTAGCACCTATTTTTGTTGGTAAGGTAATGCAAAAATCAGCCATTGGAGGTCATTCAATGGGTGGCGGGGCTTCGTTTTTAGGAGCCTCAAATAATAGTTCTATTAGCTGTTTATTTAATTTTGCGGCGGCACAAACCAATCCGCGTTCATCGCAAGCAGCTAAAACAGTTACAGTGCCTACTTTAATTATTGGTGGCGAAAAAGATTGTGTAGCACCTTTTGCTACTAATCAAAATATAATGTGGGATAGCACAGCATCAAGTAAAAAGTTTGAAGTTATTATAAAAAATATAACGCATTGCGATTTTGGAAATGGCACAAATTTTAATTGCACTTTTGGGCAAAATATAAGTGGTTGTGGAAGTACTGTAACCAATACGCTAGCGTTAAAATTATATATGAATTTTTTAAATCCTTTTTTGTCTGCAAATTTAAAAAGCGATTGCACTGAGGCAAATCGGTTTATGGATAGCATTAATTTATCGCAAGTAATTTTTAGTAAAAAATTATTAGGGAGTTTAGCTTGCACTTCTACTCAATTAAATGTTTATAGTGTTAATGAGTATATTGCTGTTTACCCTAATCCAGCAAAAGAAATGCTAACAATTAATTACCAAGCTGATAAAACTAACAATGCTAAAGTTGAATTAATAAATACTTTAGGACAAATTGTTATAAGCCAAACTGCTAGCAATTCACAAACAGTATTAAACTTGTTAGATATTAACAAAGGCATTTATTTTTTGAATATCTATTATAATAATCACTTAATTACAGTAAGAAAAATAATTAAGGAATAGTTATAAATGGCCTAAACTGGTACCGATTATTTTATTTGACAATTATCTTTTTATTGTAAATTCTATTATTCGATTTAACCGAAAGAATATATGTGCCTTTTGCTAACTTATTGTTAAGCTCAATATTAATATTTTCTGTAGGATTGGTTATAAAATAACTTCTTGAAAAACATAATTTACCATTACCATCTATAATTGACAAATCAGCTTGAGTGGTGTTTAGTTTTGATATATTAACTAAAAAATTACCTTCGTTTGGATTTGGTTCAATACTAATATTTATATTATTTTCAAAAATTTGATTTGTAACAGATACTAAAGTAGAATAATATTTTGTATGAGAATTTATTTTACCTAAGCGGTAGTAAGTTGTTTGAGCAAAAGGATTTTCATCAGTTTCGTAATAATTTGTTTTATTAGTGTTGGAGTTTTTACCCTTAATCGTAGATAAAATTTCAAAATCTACACCATTGTTGGATTTTTCGATTACATAATAACTATTAAAATCATAAGTTACAGAAGCCCAATTTATTTTAGTTTTATAATTTATTAGTTTTGCATTAAAATCTAAAACATCAATTGGCAATGGACTTACAGGCGAGTTTTTAGTGCCTATTGTATAATAACCATCTAAAGTTAAGTTATAATTGTTAAAAAAGACTTTATCACCTACAACTGAAGTTGCAGTTGCTAGCTCTGTCCAAGCTCCAATTTGTGCAGCGCGGTATAACAATACATAATTTATTGCGGGGCCTAAAGTTACTATTCCTAAGCCACCATCGCTCATATCAAATTCAATGTTTGTATTTATTGGAGTAGAAGTGTTTGTAACATCTACATACCATATGCGCAACCAACGTGCATTTGCTGTGCCTGTCATACCTACAACATCATAATTAATTTGCGCATTTACAGTGCTTGCATGTCCTGCTATAATATAATCGCCAACATCTAAACCCGAATTTGTATTGATACCAATACCTGCAGCTATACTTGGAGAAAAAGTTGGATTACTACCAGAAGATTCTCGTCCCACTCCTGCCACTTCAAAATCGTAATTACCATTGGCAGGTATATCGCCACTATACTTATCGTTAGATGTTAATGCTATGTTGTATTTTGATGATGTGTAGTTATTTACAATTATTCGCTGAGCGTCATTTACAGTAATTGTATAAATAATTATTTCGGAAATATAACCGCCAAATGGGCGATTATCTGAACTATGTGTGCAGCCTATATTTATTGGCGAGGGTTTATCTGGAACCAAAGCACTGGTTTCAAAAGCGGTTGTTCTTAACTGTTCTTCTTCATAAATTCTACTACGCAAGGCAGCTGGCAAAGTTCCATTATACCAGCCGTTTAGCATGTAATTTGTGTTTGTAGTATAAGTTACTGGATTAGTATTAAACCTGTTTCCCAAACCATCAATATCTAAATAAAAATAATTACTATTCCAGTAAAAAAGCATAAATGCCTCATCAACATCAACTGCTGTACGTTTAGAAACTATGCACCGAGCATCTGTTCCAATAAAATTTAAGCGTGACGTAGTAAATATAGAGTAGCCAGGTGTATTATCTAAAATAGGACTATCTGGTCCAATTAAAAAATCATTTTGGCCAGCAGTATTATTATTATCAAATTGAATAGCAGGAAAACCGTTCATAATATTTATGGCAAATGAAGGTTGCCGCGCTGCAACTGTTTGAGTTACATTTATGCCATTTCCCGATTGGTCATTCCATGAAGATAAGGGAGTATTGTTTATTGTAGAGGAAGTTCCCCTATCGGCTTTTAACCAAAATACGTTTGTGTTACTAGTACCTACACCAGCCGGACCAGTTTGAGAATTATAATAACTAAATGAAAATAAAAGAATAACAATTAAAAACATAACGAAGTTAATTTCAGTATGTTTTAAAAAATTAAAAAATAAACTTTTCATTTTATTTGTTATTTGTCTGAATATCAAAAATATACAAATTATTATTAAAGTTTTTTTTGAATAAAATTTTATTTCAAATCCATTAATACATTACTGGCTTCATTAATATAAATATCTTTTGATACATTTTTTGCCCAACGGTTTTCACGACCTAAACGAATGGTATCATTTACAAATTTTTGTTTATCCTCATCTAAAATGGTGGCACTAAAACCTTTAATTTCTTTACGTAAATCTTCATATTTTTTATTTTGCTCCCGAAATTGTTTTTGCTCATCACGGTATTTTTCTAAATTTAAACTGTATTTGGTGTCGTCTTTTTTAGCTTTTACTTCTTTGGCTTGTGCATCTATTAGTGCAAACTGTGTGCTTTTTTTAACACGCGCACTACTGTTTTTAATAACTGCTGGGTAATTAATTGTATTAAATTCATTATAATTAGCTTTAATTATTTCGTCCCAAGGCATTGGATTATCCATTTCTTTTTCACCTCTATCTATAAACGAATAAGGGTCGGGTAGCATCACATCGGGTACTACGCCTTTTAATTGCGTGGCACCGCCATTAATACGGTAAAATTTTTGTTGCGTAATTTTTATTGAACCAATTGGTTTTATAGAGTCGAATTGAGGTAATAAATAATTATCCAATTCTATAAAACTTTGTACGGTGCCTTTGCCAAAGCTAGTTGTGCCAATTATTATACCTCGTTTGTAATCTTGTATGGCTGCTGCTAAAATTTCGCTTGCACTAGCACTATTTTGGTTTATCATTATAGCTAAGGGACCAGCCCAAACAACATCCGAATTTTTATCTTCCATAACTATTCGCGTATCGCTTTTGCCTCGTACTTGAACTACAGGACCTTTTTGGAAAAACAACCCAGCCATTTCAATAACTTCTTGTAAAGAGCCTCCACCATTATCGCGTAAATCGAGAATAATACCTTTAACATTTTGTTTTTTTAATTTTTCAATTTCTTTACGAAGATCTTTTGAACAGAAATGTGCATCTGTATTGCCAGATATGCGATTAAAGTCGCTGTAAAAAGAAGGTAAATATATATAACCTGTTTTAATTTTATTTTCTAATAAAGCACTTTTTGCAAAAGTTTCTTCAATAGGAATAACATCTCTAACAATAGTAATTTCTTTCATACTATTATCTGGTTTTTTAACATTTAAGCGCACTTCAGTTCCTTTTTTACCTTTTATTAAGTCAATGGCATCTTCCATATCCATACTTGTAATATCCACAAAATTACCCGAACCTTGAGCTACGCCTACAATAAAATCTCCAGCCTTTAACTCGCCTTGTTTGGCACTTGGGCTTGCGGCAATAATTTCGCTAATTTTCAGCAGGCCATCAACCGACTGTAAACGCGCGCCAATACCTTCAAATTGGCCGCTCATACTTTGGTCGAATTTCTTTTTATTTTTCGGCGCAAAATATTCAGTATGTGGGTCGTAAACTCCAGTTACAGCATTTGCAAATTGTTCAAAGCGGTCGCGTGCAGTAATTTTAGTTAATCGTTTAAACCAATCGTCGTTACCTTTTAAGGTTTTTCGGCGAGCATCTAATTCTAAACTATCAAAGCTTTTAATTTTAACGGTGGTATCTTTTTTTTCTACTGCTTTTTCTTGTCTGTTAAGTTGATCGTCAATTCGCGCAAGCACACTGTATTTAATCATTTTTGTCCATTCTGCTTTTAATTCAGCTTCATTTTTAGCGTAAGTTATTTTTTCACCATCTGTTTCATACTCTTCATTACCATTAAAATTAAGTGGTGAAGCTAAAATTTCTTTACTCCAACTTTCTTTTTCTTTAATACGTTTGGTAATTAGTTCAATTGATTTTTTATAAAAATCGTGTCGTTGGTTTAAAATTTGGTTATCAATATCACGTCGAGATTTTGCGAGTTCGTCTATATCGCTTTGTAATAAAAACTTTTTGCTATAATCTAATCGTTTAATGTATAAATCAAATACTTTTTCGCTAAAGGCATCATCTATTTTTACTGGCGAATAATGGTTTTGGTTTAAGCTGCCAAACAATAATTCAAAAATAACATCGTTTTTATCAAAAGCATATTTTATAATGGTAAATGAAGAAAGTATAATTATACTTAAAATTAAAAGTGCTTTTTTTGAGAATTTATAGTTTATGGTTTTCATAAGAAAAGTAATAATACAAATTTAATCTATTATTAACAGGTTAGTAAGTATTGTAACGAGTTTTTTTAGGAAAAGATACAGAATTGAAACTAAATTTTGTTAAAGCACACTTATATTGTTTTAAAAAAGTTGTGTGTTTTTTGAAAAACATATCAAATAACTAAAAACAAATAGCAAAAAAAATTAGTCAAGGTCTTTATCCTTGCTATACTTACGCCATTTATCTAATAATGCCAGCATATCATCTGGTATTTCGCTATCAAAAAAAAGTTTTTCGCCTGTTGCAGGGTGTGTTATGCCCAATGTTTTGGCGTGCAATGCGTGACGAGGCATAATTTGAAAACAGTTTTGAATAAATTGTTTGTATTTTGAACTATTTATACCTTTTAAAATAATATCGCCGCCGTACTCATAATCGTTAAATAACGGGTGACCTATGCTTTTAAAGTGCACGCGAATTTGGTGGGTGCGCCCAGTTTCCAACTTGCATTCAATATATGTTAGGTAACCAAAACGTTCTAAAACTGTATAATGTGTAACGGCGTGCTTTCCTAATTCGCTATCGCTAGGAAAAGTATCCATAATTTTTCTATTTTTTAAATTTCGCCCAACATTTGCAGTAATGGTACCTGTATCTTCTTTTAAATCTCCCCACACAATAGCAATGTATTTGCGATGCATTGTTCTATCAAAAAACTCTTTAGCTAATTTTACCATTGCCATTTCGGTTTTAGCAATAATAATAATACCCGATGTATTTTTATCAATACGGTGTACTAAGCCTGGTCGTTCTAAATACAAATCGTTATTTAATTTGGTGGTGGTTTTTGGTAAATTTTGAAAACGATATGCTAAAGCATTTACAAGGGTTCCACGATAGTTACCGTATGCGGGATGAACTACCATGCCAGCAGCTTTATTTACTAATACAATGTACTCATCTTCAAACACAATATTTAAGGGAATATTTTCGGGCACAACTTCCACATCGCGCGGTGGCACTGTAAGAACGATTGAAATTTCATCAAATGGTTTTATGCGGTAATTAGATTTTATAGGTTTGCCGTTTACTAACACACTGCCCGCTTCGCACGAATTTTGAATTTTTGTACGGGTACTATGTGCAATACGAGTTAAAATAAATTTATCAATACGAATCATCTCTTGCCCTTTTTCAACTTTAATGTTGTGATGTTCGTATAAGTTATGGCTTTCGTCTATTTGTATGTCTTCACTATCTTCTTCGGGTTTCATTTTTACAAAGATAGCTGTTTTTAGATTAGCGCTTTTTTAATTTACTCTTGTAATAAATTTTTTTGAATTAAGCCATATTCTACTATTTTTAAACATAGTTGATTGTATTCGTTAGTGTTAAAGTCGATTAACTGATTGTTTGTATTTAACCAGGCAATAATTTTATTATTTTGAATAATTATTTTTTCTGAATCAATTATTTTAAAACTCTTTGCTTTAAGCCACAATTGCTCTATATAAATTAAATTAGAATTAAGGTAATACCAATTTACTATTTTTAATGTTTCATTTTCACTAGTAGAAATTTCTATTTTTTGAATAGTATCGTTTAAAGTGTAAAAGTTTTTAGAACTAATACTGTCCTTATACTTTTCGATTTTGGTATAGGTATTTAAATCTGCATTTATTTGTTTTGCAATACTAAAAATGCCATCAATTTTTGTAGTAACATTTTGCGAGAAACTATTTAAGGGTATTAAAAAAGAAAGAAATAAAATAAAACGCATAGAATATTTATACTATTTATTTACAACACAAACGCA